>Ga0197143_1000343_pt1 | contig 54497 bp, 45 predicted proteins | sample GBS70_MetaG_FD_148603 | JGI IMG/M metagenome (GOLD analysis project Ga0197143, IMG submission 148603) | Sediment microbial communities from Great Boiling Springs, Gerlach, Nevada, United States - GBS 70_MetaG | ecosystem: Environmental > Aquatic > Thermal springs > Hot (42-90C) > Sediment... | reverse complement strand
TCCCCTGAATGTGTCTACGCCCTTCGACAGGGTGTCGACCCGAGCCGACACGCCCCTTTCCCGTCAATCCGTGAAAACCGCCTCCCCCATGCCGGCAGGTGTCGATTCCGTCGTACACTTCGGACCCTTGGCGGGCCTCCCAACTCCCTAAACAAGTATGTCGCAAGTAGTGGGTCGGCCACTCGCCACTCGCTACTCCCTATTCGCCTATGGACGACCGGCACCCCGGCGGAATACCCGACTCATGCTTCGAACCCCGCCGTTCTTACTTGCCGTACTTCTGCCGGTACTTTTCGTAGAGCCGCTGATGCCGGTTGTATAGGTCCACGGGTCGGCCCTGGATAAAGGCCCGGGTCACCTGGGTCCGGATATCGAGGGGGTCGCCCGTCGCCACAAACAGTGTGGCGTCCTTGCCGACCTCCAGGGACCCGACCCGGTCGTCGATGCCCAGGATGCGGGCGCAGTAGACCGTGATGGCCTTGAGCGCCTCGTCCCGGGGTAGACCGTAGGCCGTCGCCATTGCCGCATGGTAGGGCAGGTTCCGTTCGTTCCAAGCCCCGCCGTCCCCGCCGATGCAGAAACGCACGCCGGCCTGAGCCAAGCGGGCCGGGAGCGTGAAGGCCGCATCGTAGGGCTCCCACTCCCGCGTCGGCAGTTTCAGGATTGGGCCGGTGATGACAGGGATACCCTTTTGTCGGAGGAGGTCGGCCGCCAGGGGGGCGTCAGCGCCTCCGACGATCACGATTCGGAGTCCTTCCGCCTCGGCCCAAGCTACGGCCGCCTGAATCTGGTCGAGCAGGTCGGCGTGGACGAACACGGGGAGTCGTCCCTCCAAGACGGGGATCATCGCCTCCCATCGGACGTCGACGTCGTGGTAAAGCGTACTCGGGTTCCGGCCCTCAGCTTTCTTGGCGACCCAGTAGGCCCGAGCCTCCCGGAAGGCCTCCCTCAGCTTCCGCAGGGCCTCTTCTGCCCGCCGCCGCTGTTCTTCCTCGCTGAGGGTCACGAAGAAGGCTCGAATCGGGGTCATTCGGGGCCAGTAGACGTGCAGGCCGACGGGGGCCTTTAGTGTCATCTGCTCCCATGTCCACCCATCCAGGACGATGGCCGCCGACTGCCCGGCGATGACCCCACCCCGAGGGACGCTCAGGGCCACAAGGACGCCGTTGGCCCGCGTGACGGCAATGATCTCGCTGTCGGGGTTGACGGCGACCTCGGCCCGGACGTTGGGGTTGACGTCCCCGACCTCGGCAAAGTCCCGGGTCGCTCGGATGGAGTCGATCTCCGTCAGGCCGATGATGCTGTTCGCGTCGATAAGACCCGGATAGACGTGCTGGCCGCGAACGTCAATGACTTCAGCGTCCGGCGGGATCGGCACGTTTGGGCCGACGGCCGTGATCTTTCCCTTATCGAAGACGAGGACGCCTTTCTCGATGACGGGTCCCGTGATCGGGTGAATCGTCCCACCGACGAGGGCGATGGGCCGGTTCTGGGGCGGTGCCGGTGGGGGAACCTGAGACACGGCCGGAGAAAGCGGGCCCAAGGCCAGGAGAAAGAAGGAAAGGAGAGAAAGAAGGGAGGGAGGGAAGGCTGGAAGCCTGGGCTTCTTCTGAATCCGGGTCCCGCTCGTCATCCCAGCTCCGCTCGCAGTCGGGTGACGGAGGTTATCTGTCCTATCCCCGCATACCGGTGCGAGATGGGAATCCAAGCCCCGCTTGCCCATACGGCTTCGTAGGCGGCAGTCGGTCATGGCTCGACCTCCTCCGTCTCATGGCAGTTTTCAGATCGACGAATTTCCAGGACCGGTCGGGGACCGGCGGGTCTCCCGAAGTCTGGCCGCTCCCGACGGGCCTTGAGGGCCTTTTCGATGAGTCGGGCCCGGAGCTGACGGATGGCCTCCCGGGCCTTCAGGTCTTCGGCCCGGTCGAAGTACTTGCGGCCGTCGATCCACGTCTGCTCCGCATATGTATCGGGGGCAAAGGGATGGCCACTCCAGATGACGAAGTCGGCGTCCTTGCCCGGTTCCAGGGAGCCGACCCAGCGGTCGATCCGCAGTTGCTTGGCGGGATTCAGCGTCACGAACTTAAGGGCTTCCTCCTCAGGGACGCCGCCGTACTTGACGGCTTTAGCGGCCTCCCAGTTGAGTCGCCGGGCCAGCTCGGCGCTGTCGCTGTTGAACGACACGACGACGCCCTGGCTCCACATCAGGGCCCCGTTGAAGGGGATGGCGTCGTAGACCTCGATCTTGTAGGCCCACCAGTCGCTGAACGACGAGGCGCCGGCGCCGTGCCGGGCCAGGGCCTCGGCGACCTTATAGCCCTCCAGGACGTGCTGGAAGCATTGGACCCGAAAGCCGATATCCTCCGCCAACCGAATCAGCATCAGGATTTCGTCCTGCCGGTAGGAGTGGGCGTGGACGAAGCGCTTCCCCTCGAGGATTTCCACGAGGGCCTCGAGTTCCAGGTCCCGCCGGGGCGGGACGAGGCGGGACTTGTCCCGGGCCTTTTGGTAGGCCTCCCAGGCCCGCTTGTAGTCGAGGGCCGCCTTAAACCGGTCCCGGATGATCTGCTCAACGCCCATCCGGCTCTGAGGATACCGGGTCGAAGGCGTCGGCAGGTTGCTCTGCTTGACGTTTTCGCCGAGGGCGAACTTGATCGTCGGCGGGGCTTCCTGGAAGACGAGGGTCTCGGGGTCGCCGCCCCAGCGGAGCTTAATGACCTGACTCTGGCCTCCGATGGGATTCGCCGAGCCGTGGAGGAGAAGAGCCGTCGTCAGACCCCCGGCCAGTGCCCGATAAATATTGATGTCATCGGGGTCGATGACGTCCCGGATGCGGACCTCGGATGTGATCGTTTTGCCGAACTCGTTGACGCCGCCGGCGATGGCCGTGTGAGAGTGGGCGTCGATGAGACCCGGCGTGACGTGCTTGCCCGTCCCGTCGATGACGACGGCGCCCGGCGGAGCCGTTAGGTTCGGCCCGACGGCCTTGATCTTGCCCCGCTCGACGAGCAGGTCGGCGTTCTTCAGGGTCCCCTGGGGACCGACGGTCCAGATCGTCGCATGCTTGACGAGGACATAGGTCGGCTGGGGCGGGACGGGCTCGGGGCGGCCGTAGGCCTCGAAGGGGTAGACGACGGTCGCCGTCGCCGGCTGGTCCTCGACGGATTCTTCTTCCGGCTTCTTCCCGGCCGGAGTCCCGGCAGAACCGGACTTTTCCTCCTCAGGTTTGTACGGGGCCGTGCGGGTCGCCTGCCACGTGAAGGCCGTTCCGTCGGGTCCAAAGCCCGTGCCGTTCATCCGGTCGCCCAGGACGACGCCCGTCATCTGGATGAACCCCTTATCGCCGAGGGCTTCCCCGGGCAGGACCAGGACAAGACGGTCCAGGACGTAGGTCGCCCTCCGGGCCGGCGTCTTCTGGTCGTCGTGGCGGACCTCGGCCTGGAGTTGGTCGGGCATTCCTCGAACGACGAGCGTGCGGGTGATCTTCGTGTCACCCCGGGAGACCTCCAGACGCCACTCGCCCCGGGGTTCGGCCTCGGGCGGGGGTTTGACGGCGTACCGCTGACCCTCGACCCAAACTTCGTGAATGGCCGTCTTGGGGTCGAGGGGATCGCCGTCGGTGATGAGGAAGTTGGCAATCTTGCCGGGCTCTAAAGTTCCCAAGCGGTCGGCCACGCCCAAGAGTTGGGCCGGGACGGTCGTGAGGGCCGCCAGGGCCCGGTCCTTCGGGAGACCCCGCCGGATGGCCCGATGCAGGGCTTCCCGGAAGTCTTCGACCCGTCGGAGACCGTGAGCCGTGAGGGCGAAGGTCACCCCGGCATCGGCGAGGCGCTTGGGATTGTCCGGTGCCAGGTCCCAGTGCATGAGGTCTCGCAGAGAGACGTTGAGGGCGACCGCCGGGTCCTCGACGGCCGGGGGCTCCGGAAAGGCGACGGGGACGATGACGGGCAGGCCCGTCGCCCGGATGAGGTCCAGGCGTCGGTATTCGGTGCCGCTCCCCTTGATGATGGCCCGTAGACCAAATTCCTGGACGATGCGGGCCGCTCGCAGGAAGTTCCACTCGTCGGAAACTTCGAAGATGACGGATTGGCGTTTCTGAAGGACGGCCGCAAGAGCCGCCAGGGCCGGGGCGTTCTGAGGCCGGGGCGCTTGAGGATTGCGCTCAGCGACGGCCAGGGCCTGGGCGTACCATTGAGCGTCATAGAACGTCTGCCGGATCAGGGCGATGGACCCCATCAGCGACGTAGGATAGCGAATTTGCTGGAATTCCTCGGGCCGCTGGGGGAAGCGGGTCAGGTACTCAAAGGCCAACTGCTGGGCGACGTCCCGAACGAGGACGCTCTCATGGGCCTCACCGTCCCGCAGGAGGACAAGGGCGCTCTGACCCCGGAAGACGCCGTCGGACGGGGCGACGAGGGCCGCCGTAAAGCCGACCGACCGGTATTTCTTGACCTGCTCGGCGTCCAACAGGGGCCGCTCGGCGACGGACCGCTCCGGCATGACCCGGGCGTTCCAGTGCGTCGGCCTCCAGTCCCGAAAGGCATCCCGCTGTAGGAGCGACGGGGCATAGGCGTCGATCCACCCGGGCGTGACGGTCCGACCCCGGAGGTCGTAGACGACGGCGTCCGGCGGGACGGACGCTTGGGGTCCGACGGCTTCGACCCGACCGTTGCGGATGACGAGGGTGGCGTCCTCCAGGGTGCGACCGGGGGCGACGGTGATGCGGGCGTGCGTCAGGGCGACGACATTGGGCGTCTTCTCGTGGAGGGCTATCGTCGGCTGAAGGGAAAGGACCGACTGGGAGGGAGCCGGCGGGACCCATCCGACCCCCGCCAGTACGAGAATGCCGAACAAGACCGTCCATTCCCTATATCCACGGCCTCTCATGATCTTCACCTCCAGGCTGAATTCACGAGACCCGGTACGCGGTCCGGCCCACCGTCTCTCGCTTCCGGGTAGACGGCCTTCCGTGTAGACTATAACGTCGTTACAGGTGGCGGGGTTCGAGCCTCTCCTTTCCTTCCGGAGTAACGGACAGCCGTATGGCCCCTGGGGCAGTAGCATTGGAAGGGGGAACCCCCGTCGGACGGCCGGCCCGGAGAGGGGAGACAGTGGGGACTCGGACTCGGGAAAATGGGTCAATGAAAAAGGCCGACGACGCGTTCTTCGAGCAGGACCCCTTTTTGCGGGAACTCGTATCAGCCCTCCGGGCTCTCCGTCCGGAGGTCATCCTTTTGTTTGGCTCCCGAGCACGGGGCGACGCCCTCTCATGGAGCGACTATGACGTCGTCGTCGTCCGTCGGACCCGCCTTCCCTTTTTGGACCGGTTGATACAGGTCCGTCGGCGGATTCGTCACCTGAGTCGACCGGTCCAGGTCCTCGTTTATACGCCGGAGGAGTTCCGCCAAATCCTGAGGGAAACGCCCTTCGGGCGACTTCTCCAGCAGGAAGGAGTTCTCCTATATGTCCGCCCAGGGTCAGGTGCGGCGTTGGTTTCTGGAAGCCCGGACGGACCTGGCCGTCGTCCGGAGCCTACGGCGTGAAGGCCATCATCACGCGGCCTGCTTTTACGCCCACCAGGCGGTCGAAAAGGCCCTGAAGTCCGTCTTGATCGCCGTCACGGGTCAGTACCCCATGACCCACTCGTGTAAGAACTTGGTCGAGCGGGCCGTCGCCTACGTGCCCCGGCTCCGGTCGGTGGTCCGACGGGTCGAGGACCTGGACTCGCTATATACGGCGGCTCGGTACCCGAATGCGCTCCCGGAGCCGGAGCGGCCCAGCCGGTATTACACGGGTCGGCATTCGGCCCGGGCAGAGGCGACGGCCCGGACGGTCCTCGACATCGTGGAAGCCTTCCTCCAGTCGCAAGGAATCTCTACCGGTGAGGAGGCGTCATGAGCGTCAGACCGATAGACCGGTCTCCTTGGGAGAGGGCTCTGGGGTGGGTCCTGATCGGAAGCCTTGGGTTTGCGGCCCTTGGGGCTTGTCGGAAGGCCCAGCAGGAGTACAAGGAATCCCAGGTTCAAGTCATCCGGACCCTCCGGGCGGCGGAGCGTATGGCCGTCCAAGCCGACCTGCAGAGAATTCGAGCCGCTGTCCTGCAGTACATGGACGAGACCGGCCAGCCGCCGCCTGGCAACATTGAGGCTCTCATGGGGGTCTTGGTGCCCCGGTACCTGCCCCAGGCCGTCACGGAGACACACGGGATGCCGATCCAGTGTTTTACCGAAGGGAACCGTTTCGAGTTACGGGCGACGGGTCCCGACGGCCGCTTCTTCACCGACGACGATATCGTCGTGACGGGGCCTTAGAAACGGCAATACGGCAGGTCGGCAGTATGGAAGAGTCCTATCGCCCTATTGCCGGATTGCATGTAAAAATATTTAACAAAGTAAATTTGATAATGTGGGATGGGACCTCGCGCCCCGATCAACGCCCCATAGCCCTACTGCCGTAGGGATCTAAAAATGCTCCTCCCCTCTTCTGGTAAGCGACAAAACAGTAGGAGCTACGCAGTTGCGGGGAGGTGAGCCAGGGATTCGCGTAGCCCCGTACCTGGTTTCATAGCCGTATTGCCGTACTGCCCTATTGCCCCATTGCCGATACGATAGGGAGACGATGGAGACGAAGGCCTTCCTGCACGTCCTGAAGACGCTTCGACGGGCACCGGTCCTCCGCCGGGCCCCCATCTTCCAGATGAAACTCAGTCGGGGCCATTCGCCCTTTGCCGTCCTGGTGGCAACGCTCCTTTCGGCCCGGACCCAAGACACCGTGACCGTCCCGGCCGCCGAACGTCTCCTCCGGGCCGCCCCGACGCCGGAACGACTGGCCGCCCTCGATGAGACGACGATCGCCCGACTCATCTACCCCGTCGGGTTCTACCGGACGAAGGCCCGGCATCTTCGAAAGTTGGCCCAGGTCCTCGTCGAGCGGTACGGCGGACGGGTCCCGGACACCTTGGAAGAACTCACGCGCCTTCCCGGCGTCGGGCGCAAGACGGCGAACCTCGTTCTCGGGGAGGCCTTTGGGAAGCCCGCCATCTGTGTCGATACGCATGTCCACCGCATCAGCAATCGGCTGGGCATCGTCCGTTCCCAGACGCCCCTGGAGACAGAACGCCAACTGATGGAGAAGGTCCCGCCGGCCCATTGGGCGGACATCAACGTCTATCTCGTCGCCCTCGGCCAGACGGTCTGCTTGCCTCGGAATCCCCGGTGTCCCGAGTGTCCCGTCCGGCGGTGGTGCGAGCGGGTCGGCGTGGCGGGGCCCATGGAGCCGTGAGGGGTGTTTTTACGGTCATACGGAAGTCGGGCAGTAAGGCAATAAGGCAGTAGGGCCGTGATCCGGGTGCGGGATCCCGTAGGCTCGCCGAATCCATCCACCATCCGCTATGACTTGAGCACTACCATGATCTTAGTGGTCACCCATCATAGGAGTGACGATGAGGAGGTCAGATGCCAGGGGTGGGTTCTACCGTGGAGAACCTCAGAACTTTTTCAAAACGTATCCCGGCCTTCCCCTCCGGTATCGGGATCTGGAAAACGCGCACACCGGGTTTGCCTTACTGCCTTACAAATTGCCCCGCCCACCGCATAAGCCCTATCTTTATGCCTAAATCCCATATCGGGAACCCCTGAGGTGAACCATGGAAGAGATGCAGGCTCGCGTGACGCTCCGACAGACGGATGCCTACCGGTTTGAGGTCCGGTTCGACCGGCCCGATGGATGGACTGTCCCAATGGACGAGCCGGCTCCCCTGGGGCAGGATGCCGGTCCGAACGCCGCACGTATGCTGGCGGCGGCCGTCGGTCACTGCCTGTCGGCCAGCTTGTTCTTCTGCCTCCAGAAAGCGCGAGTCGCTGTACAGGGCATCGAGACGGAGGTGACGGCGACGATCCGCCGGAACGAACGGGGCCGCTGGCGGGTCGCCGCCCTGGACGTCCGGGTCCGGGTACCGGGAGTGTCTCCGGAGCAGACCGAGGCTTTCAAGCGGTGCGTCGGGATATTTGAAGACTATTGTATCGTTACGGCCAGCGTCCGGCAGGGCATTCCCGTCCACGTGCAGGTGACACCGTGAGGCAGGCAGGCCGGTATCATGCGGTGGACAGGTCCCCCCGACGAAGCGCTACCCCACGTCGTGGCGGAGGTCTACCGCCAGACGGCCGATCCCCATGTCCGACAGTTTGCCATTGGACGAACCGATGACCCCGTGGCGGCCTTTATCCAACTCCGGCAGACCCTCCAGCCGCCGCCGATCCAGATGGTAATCCTCTATGAGGTGGGGTCCGCCGATGCGGCCCGGACCGTGGAACGGGCCCTCCGGCGCCTCTTCCAGAGGGACCCCCGCTATCGCTCCCTGCCGACGCCGGGCCAGCGATCCAAGAAGCCGCCCTATCAATATGTGTACATCGTCCTCTGGGACTGATGGATGCATACCCGGTGTGTGCGTTTTTCGGAACATGCACCCGGAATCCTGCCGGTATCCCGGCCTTCCCTTCCGGTATCGGGATTCGGTACGGGTGCCGGGTCTCGGCACCTGGGACCCAAGACCCGGTGCTGGATCGACGCTGAGAGCCGAGGACCGGACGCCGAACCTGGCACCGGGTACCCGGCGCCTGGCGGGTCCCTACACCAGAAACCCGGATAAAGTAAAGGAGGCCATCATGAAGCGTTGGTCTCACGGATGGATAAGGTTCTGGATACGCGTCGGACTTCCGCTCCTGGGGCTTGTGGGCACAGTCCTTGCGGTGCCGGTACGGGTCGGCCGTCCGCCCGAGACGCGACGGGAGGAGGTCCGGGAGGTCCTTCACGGCATCGAGGTCGTCGACCCGTATCGCTGGCTGGAAGACGGCCAGAGTCCCGAGACGCGGGCCTGGATCGAGGCCCAGAACGCGTACACCCGCTCGCTCCTGGACGCCCTCCCGGGTCGGGAAGCCCTCCGGCGACGGGTCGCCCAGTTCTTGCGGGTCGACACCGTCAGTATCCCCGTCGTTCGGGGCGGTCGCTACTTTTTCCTAAAACGGCGGGCCGACCAGGACCAGCCTGTCCTGTACATGCGGGAGGGTCCGACGGGCCCCGACCGGGTCCTCATCGACCCGCATGAGATGGATCCCGCCCACCTGACGAGCGTCAACCTCCTGGAGGTCTCGGAAGACGGTCGCCTGCTGGCTTACGGTATCCGCCACGGCGGGGAAGACGAGGTCATCGTCCGTTGGCGGGACGTCGATACGGGTCGGGACCTGTCCGATGAACTTCCCAAGGGACGGTACTTCGGGATCGCCCTCCTCCCGGACCGGAGCGGCTTCTACTATGCCAAGCACACGCCCGAAGGTCCCCGGGTTTACTATCACGCCGTGGGAAGCGATCCTTCCTCGGACGTGGAGGTCTTCGGTCGGGACTACGGACCCGACAAGATCATCGGTGTGGATCTTTCTCACGACGGCCGCTACCTGCTGTTGACTGTCTTTTACGGGGCCGGCGCTTCACGGACGGAACTCTACTTCATGGAGGTTTCCGAGGACGGGTCTCGGGGAACGGGGAATGCGCCTATCCGGACACTGGTCCGGGACATTCCGGCCCGGTTTATCGGCGAAGCCGGTGGCTCGACGCTCTTCGTCCTGACGAACTGGAAAGCTCCCAAGGGCCGGATCCTGGCCGTGGACCTGACGGACCCCGGGCCACCGGACACATGGCGGGAAATCGTCCCCGAGGGAGACGGCGTCCTGACGGACTTTGCCCTGGCCGGGGGCCGCTTGCTCGTCCAGTACCTGAAGAACGTCGTCTCGCGGCTCCGGGTCTTCGAGCCGGACGGCCGGATCGTGCGGGAGATCGCCTTCCCGACCCTGGGGACGATCACGGGCCTGCAGGGTCGGTGGGACCGCCGGGAGGCCTTCTTCGTCTTCACGTCATTCCTGATCCCGCCCCGCATCTACCGGTATGACGTGACGACGGGCCGGCAGACGCTGTGGGCCGCCGTGCGGGTCCCGATCCGGGCCGACCGGTACGTCGTCCGACAGGTTTGGTACACATCCAAGGACGGGACGCGCGTTCCGATGTTTCTCGTGCATTCCCGGGACCTCCGGCGAAACGGCCAGAACCCGACCCTCCTGACGGGCTACGGGGGATTCAACGTGAGCCTGACACCCGCGTATTCGGCGATGGCGGCCCTGTGGGTCCGGACGGGCGGCGTCTTTGCCTTGGCGAACCTCCGGGGCGGCGGCGAGTTCGGCGAGGCCTGGCATGAGGCCGGAATGCGGGACAAAAAGCAGAACGTCTTTGACGACTTCATTGCGGCGGCCGAATGGCTCATCCGGGAGGGCTATACGCGTCCCGAACGCCTGGCCATCATGGGTCGGAGCAACGGGGGCCTCCTCGTCGGGGCGGCCCTGACGCAGAGGCCTGACCTGTTCCGGGCCGTCGTCTGCGGATATCCCCTCCTCGACATGGTCCGATACCACAAGTTCCTCGTCGCCCGCTACTGGGTCTCCGAGTACGGGTCGTCGGACGACCCCCAGCTGTTCAAGTACCTACTGGCCTACTCGCCCTATCACAACGTGAAGCCGGGTACGCATTACCCGGCCGTCCTGTTCGTCACGGGCGACGCCGACACACGGGTCGACCCCCTGCATGCCCGGAAGATGACGGCCCTGCTCCAGTGGGCGAACGCTTCGGACCGACCCATCTTACTCCGCTATGACACGAAGGCGGGGCACGTCGGGACCCTACCCGTCCGTCAGCAGATCGAGGACCTGACCGACGAACTCTTGTTTCTCCTCTGGCAGCTGGACGTACCGGTCGGGGAAGGGAAGGGCAATAAGGCAATAGGGCGATAGGGCGGGAAGGCGGCGGAGCCGTCTCCCATGCCCGGCCGGATCGGAGATGCACAGCCCATGTGCACGTTTTTCGAAGGATGAGACGGGCATTCCGCCTGGTGCCAGGTACCGGGTACCAGGTATCGGGTACCGGCTATCTGGCACCTGGGACCTGGTACCCGGCACCTGAGCCAGTCCGACGCCGGGGGTCGGATACCGAGCACCGAGGACCGAAGGGGAGGGGTCTCCCTCAACATAGTGCTGGCTATAAAAGTCGGCGTACGATTTCCATCCCCCATGGGAGGTGAAGCATGACCGAACGGACGCGTTTCCTCCTCTCGGAGGAGGATATCCCTCAGGCGTACTACAACATCCTGGCGGACCTGCCCTTTGAACTTCCGCCGGTCCTCCACCCGGCGACGGGTCGGCCCGTCGGACCCGCCGACCTGGCTCCCCTCTTTCCGATGGCCCTGATTCAGCAGGAGGTCAGCCGGGAGCGGTACATCGAAATCCCCGAACCCGTGCGGGATATCTATCGTCTCTACCGGCCGACGCCCCTCCATCGGGCCCGCCGTCTGGAGCGGTTCCTCGACACGCCGGCCCACATTTACTACAAGTACGAGGGCGTCAGCCCCGCCGGGAGTCACAAACTCAACACGGCCCTGGCCCAAGCCTTTTACAACAAGCAGGAGGGCGTCCGGGGCCTGACGACCGAGACGGGGGCCGGTCAGTGGGGAAGCGCCCTGGCGATGGCCTGTCGCTTCTTTGACCTGGAGTGCCTCGTCTTCATGGTCAAGGTCAGTTACCACCAGAAGCCTTACCGGCGCATCCTGATGGAAACCTTCGGAGCCCGAGTCATTCCAAGCCCGAGTCCCGAGACGAACGCCGGCCGGAAGGTCCTGGCCGAGGACCCGAACTCGCCGGGTTCCCTGGGAATCGCCATCAGTGAGGCCGTCGAGGCGGCGGCGACCAGCGGGGGACGGCTAAAGTACAGCCTCGGGAGCGTCCTCAACCACGTCCTCTTGCATCAGACGGTCATCGGCCTGGAGGCGAAAAAGCAGATGGAAATGGCCGGGGAGTATCCCGACGTCATCATCGGGTGCGTCGGCGGCGGAAGCAACTATGCGGGGCTGATGCTCCCCTTCATGCGGGACAAGATCGTCGAAGGGAAGTCGACCCGCTTTGTGGCTGTCGAGCCGACGGCAGCGCCGAGTCTAACGAAAGGCGTTTACGCCTATGACTTTGGGGACACGGTCGGGACGACGCCCCTCCTGAAGATGTATACGCTGGGCCACACCTTCACGCCGGCTCCGATCCATGCTGGAGGCCTACGGTACCACGGGATGGCCCCCATCATCTGCGCTCTCTATGAGAAGGGCTACGTCGAGGCCGTTGCTTATCCCCAGCGGACGGTCTTTGAGGCGGCCGTGACCTTTGCCCGGACCGAGGGGATTATCCCGGCCCCCGAGTCGGCCCATGCCGTTCGGGCCGCCATCGACGAGGCCTTGCGGGCCAAGGCCGAGGGCGTCCGGCGGGTGATCCTCTTCAACCTGAGCGGGCACGGCCACTTTGACTTAGCCGCTTACGACCAGTACCTGCGGGGGGAGTTGGCCGACTACGAGTACCCCGCCGAGGAAGTCGCCCGGACGCTGGTCCAACTCCCGAAAGTCCCGGCGGCTTCCTGAAGGCGAAGGCCGACCCATCCGACGGGCAAGGCCTTCCTTTTTAGGTGAACCCCGAAGTCTGAGGAAGCGTTATAGCCTACGCGATGCAGGCCCAGAAGCGTTCGGGGCCCCCAACGTGGGGGAGAGGTAGGCCATGCACCGACGGTTTGGGATCATATTCAGATGTCTCCTGATAGGCCTCTTATGGTTGGGGCCTTCGGTCGGCGGCGGTCACCCCCAGGCGACACCTTCGGTTCAGGTCGACCCGGCCTTTTACAAGGCCCTCCAGTGGCGTTCCATTGGCCCCCATCGGGGTGGACGGGTCGTCGCCGTCGCCGGGCATCCGACGGACCCCCTGACGTTTTACTTCGGCGGGACAGGCGGCGGCGTCTGGAAGACGACCAACGGAGGCCTCACGTGGGAAAACATCTCGGACGGCTTCTTCAAGACGGGCTCCGTCGGGGCCATCGCCGTCTCGGAAGCCGACCCCAACGTCATCTACGTCGGGATGGGTGAGTCTTGCTGGCGGGGCAATATCTCCCCGGGCGACGGCGTCTACAAGTCGACCGACGGGGGCAAGACCTGGAAGCATATGGGCCTGGCCGAGACTCAGTTCATCGCCCGCATCCGCATCCATCCGAAAAACCCCGACCTCGTCTACGTGGCGGCGATGGGGCACGCCTTCGGGCCGAACCCCGAGCGGGGCGTCTATCGCTCCCGGGACGGCGGCAAGACGTGGGAGAAGGTCCTATACAAGAGCGACAAGGCGGGCGCCGTCGACCTGGCCATGGACCCGAATAATCCCCGCATCCTATACGCGGCCCTCTATGAGGCCCGGCGGTACCCCTGGGGCTTCGTCAGCGGCGGACCCGACAGCGGCATTTACAAGACGACCGACGGCGGCGACACGTGGACCGACATCACGAACAACCCCGGTCTCCCCAAGGGCCTGAAGGGACGGATCGGCATCACCGTCTCGCCCGCCCGACCCGACCGCGTGTGGGCCATCATCGAAGCCGAGGGCGACGGCAAGGGCCTCTACCGGTCCGACGACGGCGGGGCGACCTGGCAAAAGGTCAACGGCGACCCCGAGCTGGTCCAGCGCCCCTGGTATTATATGCACGTCGTCGCCGACCCCCAGGACCCTGAGACCGTCTACGTCCTGAACGTCCAGTTCTGGAAATCGACCGACGGCGGTCGGACGTTCACCCGCATTCCGACCCCTCACGGCGACAACCACGACCTGTGGATCGACCCTCGAAACCCCAAGCGGATGATCGAGGGCAACGACGGCGGGGCGACTGTCACCTTCGACGGCGGGGCCTCTTGGTCCAGTCTCCTGACTCAGCCGACGGCCCAGTTCTACCACGTCACCGTCGACCGTCGCTTCCCCTACCGGGTCTATGGCGCTCAGCAGGACAATACGACCCTGTCAGTCCCCAGTCGGTCGGATTATGGTGCCATCACGCAGGCTGAGTGGTACCCCGTCGGGGGTTGCGAAAGCGGTTACATCGCCGTGCGACCGGACGACCCCGACATCGTCTTTGCGGGTTGCTACGGGGGACAACTCACCCGCTACGACCACCGGACCCGCCAGGCGCAGGACATCTCCGTCTGGCCCGATAATCCGATGGGCTGGGGTGCCAAAGACCTCAAGTACCGCTTCCAGTGGACCTTTCCGATCTTGATCTCGCCCCATGACCCAAACGTCCTGTACGTCGCCGGCAACCACGTGTTTCGCTCGACCGACGAGGGTCGCAGTTGGGAAGTCATCAGCCCCGACCTGACCCGCAATGACAAGTCCAAGATGGAGCCCTCGGGCGGCCCCATCACGAAGGATAACACGAGCGTCGAGTACTACGGGACCGTCTTCGCCCTCGCCGAGTCGTACGTCCAGAAGGGCGTCCTCTGGGCGGGCTCCGACGACGGCCTCGTCCACGTCTCCCGGGACGGCGGCAAGACGTGGGAGAACGTGACGCCCAAGGACCTCCCCGAGTGGTCCCGCATCAGCATCATCGAGCCCTCCCACTTCGACGCCGGGACGGCTTACCTGGCGGCCAACCGCTATCAACTGGACGACTTCCGCCCCTACCTCTACAAGACGACCGACTTCGGGAAGACCTGGAAGCGGATCACCCGGGGGATCCCTCCAAATGCCTACACCCGGGTCATCCGGGAAGACCCCGTCCGGCGGGGCCTCCTGTACGCCGGGACCGAATTCGGCGTCTTCGTCTCCTTCGACGACGGCGAGACCTGGCAGTCCCTCCAACTCAACTTGCCCGTCGTCCCGATTCATGACATGGTCGTCCAGGACGACGACCTCGTCGTGGCGACCCACGGCCGATCCTTCTGGATCCTCGACGACCTGACGGTCCTCCGGCAGATCACGCCCGACGTCCTTCGGGCGGCCGTCTATCTGTTCCAGCCGGCCCCGACGGTCCGCTTCCGGGGCGGCTTCGCCCGCAATGTCCCCAATGCCGGTCAGAACCCGCCGAACGGCGTCGTCGTCTACTACTATCTGCGGGAAAAGCCTAAAGGCGAGATCAGACTCGAGTTCCTGGACGCTTCGGGTCGAGTCATTCGAACGTTCTCGAGCCAGGCCCCGGCGGAGGGAGAAGAGGAAAGAGAACCCCGGCTTCCCGCCGAGGCGGGTCTGAACCGCTTCGTCTGGAACCTGCGATATCCGGGACCCCAGCGGGTGCGGGGCGTCGTCCTCTGGGGCGGCTGGCCAGAAGGACCCTTGGCCCTGCCCGGGACATATCGGGTTCGCCTGACGGTCGATGGCCAGGCTTACGAGCAATCCTTCGAAGTCCTTCGGGATCCCCGGGTCTCGACGCCGCCCGAGGCGTTGGCCCGACAGTTTGAGCTTCTCCTCCAGATTCGAGACAAGGTCTCGGAGGTCCACCGGGCCATCCTCACGATCCGGGAGGTCCGTCAGCAAGTCGAGAGCGCCGTCCGCCGGGCCGCCGGTCAGTCCTACGCCGAGACCCTCCGGAAGACCGCTCAGTCCCTCCTGGACAAGCTGACGGCCATCGAGGAAGGACTTGTCCAGACCCGTTCAAAGGCCCCTCAGGATCCGCTCAACTATCCGATTCACCTGAACAACAAACTGACCCTCCTGATGCGGGTCGTCGATAGCGCCGATGCCGCCCCGACCCGGCAGGCGTATGAGGTCTTCGAGGAACTCCGCCGACGGGCCGACACAGAACTGACCCGTCTACGGGAGGTCCTGGAAAAGGACGTGGGTGCCTTCAACCAGATGGTCCGCGACTTGAACGTCCCCGCTGTTGTCGTACCCCGAGAGAGACCATAAAGCCGACTCCCCCCGATGGGAGTTACGGGACGCCGGATGCCAACCCAACGTGCGGGTTTTTATTGACCTTTCGGGATGCCCAAGTTTGTAGGGGCCGGCTCGAAGAGGTCGGGCAGTATTGGACGGGCTACCCATCCAAGAAGTAACGGAGTGACGATGAAGAGCAGGGAATACCCAGCGTGCGTTCTCCTGCCTTGTTACTTGTTAAGAATGGATGCAGAATACAGGATGCAGGATAGAAATGGCCCGGATTCGGATTACCTGGCACCCCTGCGCCATTTCCGCATCTCCGAGTCTTAACAAGGTAATTAGGTACCGGATGCCGGGTTCGGTACTCGGTGTCCGGCGAGGAGCCGCTGGAGGGGAGGCTTGAAGGCTGGGAACCGAGGATTGCCCTACTGCCCTCTTGCCTTCCGGCGTATAGCCGTATAAAAGCAGTCCCGCCCACTGCGTAAGTCCTACCATCATCAGGGACTTCCCCATGCGGATCACGTTTTTGGGAACGGGCACGTCGATGGGCGTACCGGCCATCGGCTGTGCTTGCGGGACGTGCCAGTCGGAAGACGTCCGGGATAAACGCCTGCGGTCCAGCGTCTGGCTGACCTGGGACGGATTTCACGTCGTCATCGACGCCGGACCCGACTTCCGGCTCCAAGCCCTGACGTACCGGATTCCCCGGCTCGACGTCATCCTGCTCACCCATGCCCATGCCGACCACGTGTTCGGCCTGGACGACGTCCGGGGTTTTAACTTCGCCCAGGGAGAGGCGATCCCCGTCCTGGCCAGCCGGGAGACCTTACACCGGTTGCATACGATGTTCACTTACATGTTCCAGCCTGACCCCTACGACGCGGCCTCCCGGCCCTGTCTCCGACCCTTCGCGGTCGAGGGTCCGTTTTGCCTGCACGGCCTGGAGGTCATCCCCATCCCGGCCGTCCACGGTTCGGTCCTGAGCTTGGGTTACCGCATCGGACCGATGGCCTACTTGACCGACTTGAAGACTCTCCTGCGCCACGAGAGTTCCGACCTGACCGACCTGGAGGTCCTGATTCTCGGAGTCCTCCGAAAGCGGCCGCATCCGACCCACCTATCGGTCGCCGAGGCGCTGGACCTCCTGGAACGGATTCGACCCCGGACGGCCTACTTTACCCACATCAGTCACGAGATGAAGCACGACGTAACTTCGCGAGAGCTTCCGTCCAACGTCCACCTGGCCTGGGACGGTCTGGTGATCGAAGTCGACCATGAGCCGTGGCGATGCCCCAGGAGATCATAGTGGGTTGGGTCCGAAAACAGGCTTCCGCGGAAGTCCTGACCATCGGGAGTTTTGACGGATTTCACCGCGGGCACCAGGCCCTGATCGGCTACGCGGTCGAGCGGGCCCGAGCCCTCGGGGGACGGAGCGTCCTGATGACGTTTGAGCCTCACCCGGCCAAGGTCGTCGGCCGGGGCGTCGTCCGGCTCCTGCAGGCACCGGAACAGCGGTCGGCGTGGCTCGAACACGTGCCCGTCGACGTCCTGTGGGTCGTGCCCTTCACGCCGGCGCTGGCCCGTTTGGAGCCGGACGCATTTCTGGAACAGTACGTCTTCCAGGTCGGCACCGTGCGGGAGGTCGTCGTCGGGACGGACTTCCGATTCGGCGTACGACGCCGGGGCGACGTGGGTCTGCTGGCCCGGATGGCTCGAGTCCGCCGGGTCCGGGTATGGGCCCTCCCGCCTGTGTCAGTCGGCGGCGAGGCTTGCCGGAGTTCGGAAGTCCGTCGCCGCTTGGGTACGGGTGACGTGGAAGGGGCGGCCCGCCTACTGGGGCGGCCCTATGCCCTGGCAGGGGTCGTCCAGGCCGGCGAGGGCCTGGGCCGGCAGATCGGCTTCCCGACGGCCAACCTGAACTGGCGCAACGAGGTCCTTCCGGCTTCCGGCGTTTACGTCACGGTCCTCCGCGTCGGAGAACGGCGGTGGCCCTCGGTGACGAACGTAGGTCGGCGACCGACGGTCGGGGGCCGGCACCTGCAGGTCGAGGCCCACGTCCTCGGCGACCCGGGAGACCTGTACGGTCGGGGGGTCGAGCTCTTTTTTCTCCGGCGTATCCGGGCTGAGCAGTCGTTTGCCTCGGTCGAGGCCCTCCGCCGTCAAATCGAGGCCGACGTCGAGACGGCCCGCCGCTTCTTTACAGACCGGCCCGTCGAGGCGCTCCCGGCGGACTGGTTCCGGCCGACGTGGGACTGGGCATGGTACGAAGCCCATCGGCCAGACCTTCGGGTCGAACCCCTGCCGTGAGCGGAAACCCGGAATGCAGGGGGAGTCTTTATTGAGCGGTGAACTCGTAAACGCTGGAGGGTCGTCGATTTCCGGAGGACTTTCGGTAGGAGCCCCGCGAGGCGTCGGGTAGTGGCTTGCGTGACGTGAGGGAGGCCGGGCGAGTTGTCAGAAAGATTATCGGTGCTTAATATTGGGGAAGGCCGCGACGTGGCGGCCGGCGGACCGGCGATGGAAGTCCATGACCTGGTCGTCCCGAAAAATGTCCGGGTCGATGACATCCTGGACGCCCTCCAGGCGTACCGACCCCAAGCGGACCTCGACCTGGTGCGGCGGGCCTATGCCCTCTCGGCCTACTGTCATAAGGGCCAGCTCCGCCAGGACGGGTCTCCCTACCTGAGCCATCCCCTGGCCGTCGCCTACATCTTGACCCGGTGGCGTCTGGACGAGATCAGTATCGCCGCCGGCCTCCTCCATGATGCCCTGGAAGACGCTCCCCACTTGGTCAACGTCGAGCAGTTGAAAGCTGTCGTGGGGCCTGAGGTCACCCACATCGTCCAAGGCCTCAGCAAGCTGGCCCGGCATGCCTTTACCTCGGCGGAACAGCGGCAAGCCGAGTACTTCATGCGGCTCCTCTTAGCGGCCGCCGAAGATCCTCGGGTCCTCTACGTGAAGCTGGCCGACCGGCTCCATAACCTCATGACCCTGGACGCCGTCGAGCCGGAAAAGCGCATTCGGGTCGCCTTAGAAACCCAGACGATTTTTGCCCCGATGGCCCTGCGGCTGGGCGTCGGTCAGGCCTATGACTTGCTGAGTGACCTGTCTCTGCGGTACCTGGACCCTGAGAATTACCAGCACATTGTGGAGATCCTGGAAAAACGCCGGGCATCGGCCCAGACCCTCCTCGATGAGGTCCAGCGTCAGCTGGCTCAAGAATTGGAGAGTCGAGGGCTGACGACGGCTACGATCCAGACCCGGGTCAAGCGTCCGTCCAGCATCTATCGGAAGATGCGGCGGAAGGGCATTCCGCCCGAGCAGGTCCACGACATCCTGGGCGTACGGGTCATCGTCGATACCGTCGAGCAGTGCTACGAGGTCTTGGGGATCGTCCACCAGAAGTGGCCCTATATCCGGGACGAGTTCGACGACTACATCGCCCGTCCGAAGCCGAACGGGTACCAGTCTATCCACACGGCCATTCTCCTGCGCCACTCGGACGGCCTCGTCCCCGTCGAGGTCCAGATCCGGACTTACGAGATGCACGAGATCGCCGAACGGGGCCTGGCCGCCCACGTCATCTATAAGGGGGCCGTCCCGGCCTCGGACCCCCGCTACCTGGCATGGATCCGAGAACTCAAGGAACTGGAGGCCCAGGGCGCCACGCCCGAGGAACTGATCCGGAGTCTCCAGAACCTCCTGGACTTCGACAAGGTCTACGTCTACACGCCCAAGGGCGAGATCTTGGAACTCCCCAAGGGGGCGACGCCCGTCGACTTCGCCTTCCACGTTCATACGGACTTGGGGATGCACTGTTATGCCGCCCGCGTTAACGGACGCCAGGTCGCCCTCCACTACCGCCTCCGGACGGGCGACGTCGTCGAGATCATCCCGAACCCCCAACAGGAGCCCAAAGAGAGTTGGCTCAGCTTTGTCGTCACCCACCGAGCCCGCCAGAAACTCCGGGCCTACTTCCGTCGCAAGCAACAGGCCCAGCGCGAGGCCTTCCGCCAGGCCGGTCGGGAAATCCTCGAACGTCTCCTCGCCTCCCACGAATGGAAGGTCGAGGATTTCTACACCCGTCTCCGCCGGAGTCCTGAATTTCCCCGCCTCCTCGGCGGCCTCCGGGCCGATACCCTGGACGACTTCCTCGTCTGGGTCGGTCAGCGAAAGGTCGGCGAGGATCGCCTGAGGCACGTCATCGAACGTCTCCGGGAAGAGCCTTCTCAGGAAGGCCTCCTGAAGCGGCTCCTCCAGCCCTTCCGGGGCCGGCGCCCGACGACCCACGCTGAGTTGATCTTGCAGAGCTCCGAAGCACCCCTGACCCTGGAGTTCCGCCGAGCGGCCTGCTGTGCCCCCCTGCCGGGCGAGTCCGTGTTCCTGTACTTCAGCGCCCACCCGGGCCGTTTGCCGGCCCTCCATCGGGCGGACTGCCCGCGCCGACGGGAGCTCCGGGCCGACCGGATCCAGACCGAGGTCGAGTGGCGGCCCGGCGAGAAGGAGGCCTTCCCGGTGCCGATCCATCTGGAGGTCGAGGACCGACCCGGGGTGCTGGCCAGCGTGCTGGACGTCTTCCAGAAGTGGAATGTAAACTTAAGCCACGTGGAGGCCCGGACGTACAGCGGGCGGGGTGAGATCGTCTTAGTCGCCCAGGTCACCGATGCGGGTCTGCTGACTCGGATTCTCCGCCAGCTCCAGAACCTCAGTCGGGTGCTGGCCGTTCGGCGGGTCGGCTTTGACCGAGTCCCGGAGGCTTATGACGTCTCCCCCGCTCCCTCCTGAAAGTCCTATCGGTAGGCCTGGCTTACTCGATAGGTGGTAGGCCACGGCTGGAAGGCCCGGATTTGGGGGAAGGCAACAGGGCAATCAGGCAGTAAGGCCATACGGCAATAGGGCGATGACCCGGGCCCGGGACTCCGAAGGGCAGTACGGCGATTCGGCAGGGGTGCCCGGTGTCAGGTCCCGGGTACCCGGCACCCGGTACCGGATCGACGTCGAGGGCCGGATACCGAAGACCGAGCCAAACGTGCACACCGGGGGTGCATCCTGTATCCTACATCCACTCTGAGGGGAGGGGCCATGTCTCAAGTTCATCAACCCCCTAAGACCATCCCGGACCCACCCTCCGATGAGGCTCCGGCCGATGCCTCGGCTTCGACTCCTCGGGGCGGTACGGAGACAATCCTCCTCGTCGAGGACGACGCCGGCGTTCGGGCCATGGTCCAAACCGTCTTGACGGACTTCGGATACCGGGTTCTCATCGCCACCAACGGCGAAGAGGGCCTGGCCATGTTTCAAGACCACGCGGACGAGATTGACCTGATCATCTCCGACGTCTTCATGCCCAAAATGTCGGGTGCCGACATGTACGAACGGATCCGCCGTCACGACCCGAGTGCCCGGTTCCTCTTCATAAGCGGCTATATGGAGGAACGAACCTACCAAGAGCTCATCCTCCGGGGCGGCGTAGACTATATCCCCAAGCCCTTCCGTCCCCGTGACCTCCTGATCAAGGTTCGGCAGATCCTGGACCGTCCCCGCTGACGGTCCCCCAGGCTCGGTGTCCAGTCCCCGGTCCCAGCGTCAAACCAAAGCCGGTATCGGGTATCCGGTACCAGGTGTCGGGTACTCGGTACCTGACACCTGGAACCCGATGGCCGGAACCCCGGCGGAATTTCCGACTCAGGCTTCCAAAACGCGCACATGGGGTAGGCTATTCTTCTCCGCTCCCCAGGCGGCGGCTCTCCTCATAAAGGACCAGAATCTTGGGGGATATGAAAAGAGAGAGACTCCTCGCAAGCTCCGGCGGGAGACGGCGGGCCCGCCGCAGATACCGCCGGGCTTCCTCCAGGAGACGACCGTCGGTCCCACCCTCCCGAAAATAGCGGGCCGCCCGGCTACATCCGAGGATGAAGTATCCCGTATCATCCAGCTCGTACCGCCGTCGGGCCTCTTGCAAGACCCGGTAAGCCCCGTCGTAGTCCCCCCGCCGATAGGCCCGCCAGGCCGCCTGAAGGACCTCCGTCGGGACCGACGGACGCACCGACGGCGCTTCGGTCCCAGGAACTTCCGACGGGGTCGGCGCCGGGACCGACGGCGGAGCCATTGGCGGGGCCGATGACTCGACCGGTGCCCTCGCCGGAGACACACACCGGGCCTGGATTTGCTGATGCAGGGGACGGAACTCGGCCTCGTAAAGACCCGGCGGAAGCCGGTCCATGCGGGCCGAGCGTTCCAGAAACTCCTGGGCCCGATCACATTGACCCATTTGCCAGTAAGCCCGGGCCAGATAGAGGTACGGGAAAAAGTCCATAAAGTGCATCCCATAAGTCGGCCGCTGGGGTCCCGGGTCTGGACCCGTCTGGAGGGTCCTTTCCAACAGGGGGATGGCACCGGAGGCATCGCCCTTCTTGAGTTTCGCCAGGGCCTCTTCATAGTCCTGGTACCATGGACGGTCCGCCCCCGCCACCAAGACCGTCCACGTCAGGCCGAGGACCAGACCCACCAGGATGTGCCTTTCCCTCATGGCGGTTCACCCAAGACCGACGGGAGGGTCAGGTGCTCGATCGGCTGAGCGACCGTCCGGACCTCGCCGGGCGCGACGTCCACGACGAGGACGGCATCGGCCGACATCTGGGGATGCCGGTATCGGACTTCATATCGGCCGGGGGGCAGACTGGGGACCCGCAGGGGCGTATAGGCCGGACGGCTCAACTCGACCGGCGTCCCGTCCGGAAGCCGGCGGATGCTCCGGATCTCCGCCCACGGGAGCAAGTCAATCACGAGAACCCCCGGTCGGTCCGTCTCGGTAGCCGGGACGGCGGAAGGGAGACTTCCCGAAGGCCCGGCCTCGACGACCGACGGGCGGTCCGATGGCCTGGTCCAGGCCTCACGTTCGGGTCGGAGGGCCGAGACGGTCGGACCCGGCGAGGTTCGGTCGGACGCCCAACGGCGGTAAGCCGGAATCAGGAAGAGAAGAGCCAGGAGTAGGCCACCTCCCAGGACCCAGGGCTTCAGTCGGATACCCAACCGTACCGGCCGAGGCTCCCGGACCGTCTCGGCCACCGGCGGTGTAGGCACGACGGACGCCTCCGCCGACACCGCCGGCGGTGTAGCCCCATAAAGGCCCAGGGTCGGTTCGTCCCAGATCGGGATGACGTCCCGGCCGACGACCTGCGCATCGACCCAACGCTCCATGAGGGCCCGAATGTCTCGGGCCATGTCGTAGGCCGAGGCATACCGGTCGGCCGGGTCCTTGGCCATCGCCTTCTGCAGGACCCGTTGGAGGTCTTCGAGGCCCGATGCCGGTCCGACGGCCTCCCACGGGTCCGGGGGCTCGTGCAAAATCTTGTACAGGACTGTCGAAAGGTCCTCCCCCTCAAAGGGGTGCCGGTAAAAGAGGAGCTCATACATCACGATGCCCAGGGAGAAGATGTCGGCCCGACCGTCTACCTTCTCCCGGGGGCCCCGAATCCGCTCTGGCGCCATGTAGCGAGGCGTTCCCATCAGCCAGCCCGTCTGGGTGTGGAAATGCCGACTCTCGACCTTGGCGATGCCAAAGTCCATGATCTTGACGCGGCCGTCGTCCAAGACCCGGATATTGGAGGGTTTAATGTCTCGGTGGACGATGCCCTGGGCGTGGGCGTAGCCGAGACCTTCACAGGCCTGGGCGATGATGTCCAGGCGCTCCCGCAGGGAAAGCGGCACCCGCTCCCGAATGATGCGGTGAAGGTCCCGTCCCTCCAGATACTCCATAGCGATGTAAGGGATACCGCCGGCCTCCCCCAGCTCGTAGATCGTCACGATGTTCGGATGCCGCAGACGACCCGCCGACTGAGCCTCCCGCACGAAGCGGTCCCGAAAAGCCGGCCGAGCCGCCAGGCGGGGATGCAAGACTTTCAGGGCGACGTCCCGCTCCATGACGGGGTCAAAGGCGTGATAGACCCTCCCCATCCCGCCCCGGCCGAGTAATCGTCGGATGACGTAACGCCCGATGCGGGCCGGCGTCTGTCGGGGAACTCCTTTGGGCATCGCGGATGGCTCACCACGGACCGGACGGGTGCAGGATACAGCCGTCCGATGCCGGGATGCAAGCGGGGACCCGAGGGACCTCATCTTGCTTTTTGAGACCAGCCCCGCCTATCCTTAAGATCCCCAGCCTCCCGGAGGAGCCGTATGCCCCGACTGCCCGACTTTTGTGAGGGCTTCGTCGTTCCCCGAAAGCAGTTCGAACCGGCTTACCTGGAGGCGTACCGAAGCGGGCGTCTGGCCGAGAAGGTCGAACGGGCGCGGGCCATGCTCCGGCGGTGCCGGGTCTGTCCCCGCTACTGCGACGTCGACCGCTGGAACGGTCAATTGGGGACGTGCGCCTCGGGTCGGTATGCGGACGTCGCCAGCTACTTCCCCCACTTCGGTGAGGAGGACGTCCTGCGGGGCTGGCGGGGAAGCGGTACGATATTTTTTGGAAGATGTAATTTGAAATGTGTTTTTTGTCAAAATTTTGACATCAGCCGATTGAATATCGGCGGCGTCCCGACGCCCCCCGAGCGACTCGCCCAGATGATGCTCGAACTCCAAGCCCGGGGCTGCCACAACATCAACCTCGTGACCCCCGAACACGTCGTCCCCCAAATCGTCGAAGCCCTCCCCATCGCCATCGAAGGGGGCCTCCGCCTCCCCATCGTCTACAACACCAGTGCCTACGACAGCTCCGAAAGCCTCGAACTCATGGAGGGTCTCGTCGATATCTACATGCCCGACTTCAAGTACTGGGACCCCGCCAAGGCCCGTAAGTATCTGAAGGCCGAGGACTACCCCGAAGCCGCCCGCCGAGCCATCCTCGAGATGCATCGCCAGGTCGGAGACCTCGTCTTCGACGAAAACGGCCTCGCCCTGCGGGGTGTCCTCGTCCGGCATCTGGTCATGCCGGGAGCCCTCGACGACACCCGGGCGATCCTTCGGTGGATCGCCGAAAACCTCGGTCGGGACACCTACGTCAACATCATGGACCAGTACCACCCCGCCGGCATGGTCAACGAGACCCGCTACCCGGAGTTGAACCGTCCCATCACGCCGGAGGAATACCAGACGGCCCTGCGCTACGCCCGGGAGGCGGGCCTCTGGCGTTTGGATTACCGATGGCGCCGGATATGGCTCCGCATAGCCCTTTGAGGAGACTCCCCCAACCCTGCTAACGCCGCCCGTTTCTTCAGAACGTCAGACGGTACGTCAGGCCGAAGCTCCGGCCCGGCAGGGGAGCGATGTCTTTCAGGAATGACAGGTGATTCCGAGCCGTCTCGTTCAGCAGGTTGGTCCCCCGCAGGAGGACGTCGTGGACGACCCGGCCCTGGAAGAAGCGGTAGCCCAGGGAGACCCGGACCATCGTGTAGCCCGGGGTCGGCGTCTCGTGGGGAGCGACCCGCCGCTGGGCCGTCACCCGAAAGACCTCCAGGGTCCCCCAGGCCGGCCGGCCCCGATACTCCAGACGGGTGCCGAATCGCAGGGGTGGGACCCGGGGGACCGGCTCGCCCGTCGGACGTAGCTCGCCCCGTACGGCGTCGACCCATCCGCTGAGGGTCCAACGAGCTCCGACTGCGCGGTTTAGGTCCACGCTGACCTGGACCTCGCCGCCCATGAAGCGGGCCGGCCCTTGCCTGAACTGCGCGACGGGGAAACCCTCCCGGACTTGGCCCGTGGGCGCCGCATAGACGTAATCGGAAAACCAATACACAAAGCCGTTCAGTTCGGCCCGCCAGCGGCCCCCGGCCTTGCGGAGGGAGAGGTCTACAGAAGTGCTGGCCTCCTGCGTGAGGTCCGGTCGCCCGATCAGGAAGACTCGAGCCGGCGGGTCAGGTCCATCGGCAAAGAGCTCTTCGACGGTCGGGGGCCGCAGACTCCGGGTCGTCCATAACGCCAGGTAAAGGTCCCTCGGCCAGCGCCACAGGGCACCGGCCGCGACCGACAGCCCCTGGAAGCTCCGCTCGAGACGACGGTCCCGGTCTTCGACCGTCTGGCGCTCGTACCGAAGACCCAACTGGAAGCGGGCCCAAGGCGTCGGGACTTCCTCCACGAGGAAGACGGCCCACTGGCGGGTCGCCGACCGAGGCAGGAAAGCCTCCGGTCCCGTCGTTTGAAAATGTTTCTGCGTGACCTGCACGCCCAGGACACCCGTCAGGGGACCGACCGGCCGATGAAGCCATTCAAGGCGTGTCTGCCACTCCCGATTCGTGAACCGGGTTCCACCCTCTTCCTCCTCTTCTTCGGCCCCCCTGGCCTCCTCGGCTTCCCGATGGCGGTAGTCGGTATAGCTCCCCCAGAGCCGCAGGCTTTGTGTAAAGCCCCCGGGTCGGCGAGTCTCGAGTCGGAAATTTAGACGGGCCTTTTCCATCTCGATGCGGTCCCGCGTTCCAGGGACGCCGTAATCGGACCGGAGACCCGAAACGGCGAGGCCGACGGCGAGGGGGTCGGTCTGGTAGGCCACACCGAGGACACCCCGCTGAGCCTCGACGGCGCTGTTCGGGAGCCGACCGTCTGGAATCGCGTAGTCGTCCGCGACGCGCTTCAGGAAGCCCGCCCGCCAGGCCCATCGGGCCGCGATACGACCGCTCAGGTCCGCCGAGCCGCCCCGCTCTTTGGAGCCGCTACTCCCAACGAGGCGGAGGCTTCCGTTCAGGGGCCGCTCCGGCAGGACCGAAGGGATGTCTTCTCCGGTTACATGGACCACGCCACCGATGGCGCCCCCACCGTACAGGAGTGTGGTAGGACCCCGGACGATCTCGGCCCGCTCCAGATCCATCGGCTCGACACTCACGGCACTGTCCGGCGTGACGGCGTAGAGGTCCCCCGTCCCAAGACCGTCCTCTAACACGAGGACCCGTTCGCCGCTGAGACCCCGGATGACCGGCTGACTGGCGGCCGGCCCGAAGTAGGTCGAGTGGACCCCCACTTCTCCGGCCAGCGTCTCGCCGAGGGACGCCTGCAAGCGCTCATCCAACTCAAGACCGGCGACGACGCGGGCCGGTGGATAAGCCTCGATGGCGGGCCGAGGCTGGGGCGCCGCCGTGACGACGATCTCGGCGGCCCCGATGGGATGGGCTACGGTGAACTCGACGGTGAGTTCCTCGCCGCCCCGAACGGTCACCTGTCGCACGGCTCGACCCCACCGGGGACTGACGGCTTCAACCAAGTAGGTCCCCGGTGGAAGGCCCTCGAAGCGGAATGTCCCGTCGGGCCCGACCGAAACCTGCCGACCCAACTGGACGATCCGCACCGTCGCGTCGCCGACGGTCCGACCGTCTGCCGTAAGAACCCGGCCGAGGATGGAGCCCGTCTCCGAGGCGTCGGTCCAGCCAGCCAGGCTCACCCAAGCCAGAACTATCGTCCATCGAGGGGCTCGGTTTAGACGCACCATCCGCATTGCCTTCCCCTCTGGATGATTCTAGATAACGCCGGTCACCTGGGGTCGGTTCCAGGGTCACTGGATCTCCTGCCATCCGGTCATCCGGACGGGGACCAGAAAACCGTTGGGCGGATGCTCGCAGTCGTAATGGATGGAAGCGTTGCCGCCGATGCGCATGACCTGATGGGCCGGCGCCGAATCGACCCGCCGCACGAGGGTCGAACAGTCGTTGGCGTCCTCGGCTACGACGAACCCGTCGATCCGGGCATCCCCCATGACCTGGACCTGTTCGTGGGCCGCCACGATGGCCGCCGTCCCGGGTTCGCCCGGCCCTGGCAGGGCCCCGCAGGCGGCCGCCTCTCCCTGAGTAGCCTTGATGTCCCGACGGCAACCGCGCGGGCCGATGACGACGTGTTCCCAAATGCGAATGTCCCGGCCGGCGATGAGGGCATAAGGGAATTGGGGCGACGGGGGAATCATCTGGAAGTTTTCCTCAGCACGGATATTTCCGTAAGCGATGACGGCCAGGGGCCAGGCCCCCTTGGGCATGGGGATCCCGCATCCGAGTGAGGCCGAACCGCAGAGGACTTCCAGCCCATCCAGCTCCAGGCGAACATCCCCGTATACGAAGAGGACGGCTCCGTGCAGGGGCGAGTAGACGGGGGAAGTCGGCCGGAAGCGCCATTCCGGATTCCCGGGCGGCGTGCCCAGAAGTCGGCTCCCGTCAAAGTCCGGGATGCCGTCCGGGTCCCGGCGGTCGGGGTCGGGACTCCCCGGCAGGGCGCGGATAGTCGAATTGGGCACACTCTGGAGGAACCCATTCGTATCGTAGAAGTCTTCCCGATTGAGGTCATTGTCATTTTCCACCGAGTTCAGGCTGGCGTCCGGCGCGTCGCAGGGCGTCGGGGCCTCGGCCCCAGAGGGCTGAAATCCGTAAAATTCGCTCGGCCCGCCGTCCGAGACGGACAGACCATGGCCGGGGTCTTCTGTACATCCGGGCTCCCCGTTACAGGCCGCCACTCGACCGCAGTCGTCAAGCCAGACGTCGGAGGGGTTGCTGAGGTCGTCGATCAGACGCCAGGTCCACCGCCCGAGGACATTGTTCCAATACGCCTTGTAGATCCGGCCGGCGTTGGCGCTGGCGACCAGGGCAAAGTACTTGGGCTCACTACACCGAAGCTCCGGAGGCAGGCTCATGTCGCTCGAGGTGTCGAAGACCTCCGGCCGCGGCACGAACCGCGCGTGGTACGGATTTACGACGGGGACAGGCATTCGCGGGCGGCCGCCCGTCTCCCCACCGATGAATACATTCCCTTCTTGGGAAAAGTTCCCGGTCGCCGTGGCGTTTTGGCAGACGCCCACGTCGGCGCCCGATCCCCCCAGGCGGAGGTCTCCGTTTGCATGGACGGACCCGCACTCGCCACATATCAGGACGCTGCCGGTGACCATCAGAGAGCCATTGACCCAGACGGCCGGGACGTCGACGGGCGGGCCAAACCAGGCCCGAAGCGTCCGACGGGCGACACCCCGGCGGGCCGCCGTCCCGCTGAGCTGAACGCCGTTGGCGTCGACCCAAAGGGGGTACTCGGCAACGACCGTCACGCGGATTCGGCGGTCCCGGTCTTCAAAAGGCTGATTCGGCAGAGGGTCCTCGTCGTAGTTGTCGTCGATACGCACGTAGACGAGGCCCCGGTCTTCGCCGTCTCGGATGCGGACGGCTTCGTATCTCTCGGGCGTGCCGTCCCCGTCCCAGTCTCGGAAGACGACGGCGGAGGCCGTGTCCTCATTCGATCGGTTGAATTCTGAGGCGTCGTTCAGGCTAAGGTCCCGAAGTCCCAGTAGGTTCCTGCATCGGCCCGGCGGAGACTGGCAGACCGGGGTATTGGGACCCTGGAGGAGGGCCGTGAAGGAGGCCCCGCTGGCGGCGGCTTCCAGGACTCGACGGCGGGCCCACTGGAGGCCCGCCTCGGCCAGGCTCAGGGCCTTCATGTGGTCCTGCTCGTTGACGGCGATGAGGCCCTCCGTGTCGCCCTGGAGGACCATCGCAAAGCCCAGGAGCATCAGGACCGTCATGACAAGCATCGTGGCGATAAGGGCATTCCCCCGCCGGTCGAACCGGACTCTCCGTTGGACGTTCCTCGGCCCGCCCCATCGACCACCGGGCCGTTTCTTCGGAGACCCGTATTCCGGATTTTGCGTCGGCATCCTTCCGGCTCCTCCGGGGCCTGCGCGGCCCCGTAAGGAATTGAGTGAATAAGGAGGGCTACATTGTGTCGTTCCGGAGCCGGACCTCGGTCCTCAGCTGGACGCTCTGAAGCGCCTGCATGGGCCCGGCCCGGTCCGTGGTGGTGAGGGTGATGATGATGCGGGCCACGCGAGCCCGCTGAGCGGCGTCGAGTTCGGCCGAGGGCGAAGCCGACAAGGGATTCCCTTGGGCATCCAGGTACTGAAGTATCAGGGACGTAACGTGGGTCGCCAGGACGGACCCGTCGGGACCGGGTAGCGGGAAGGTGTCGTCGGGCAGGGAGACCGTCTGGACTTGTCGGAGCAGTCGCCCGAAGGGAGGATAGTCCGAGTCCCGCACATACTGGTAGTAAACCTGTTCGATGGTGACGACCTCGCTCTTGGCCGCCTGGAAGATACCGTCGGTCACGCCGGGCGCGATGAGAAGAGCACCGTCGTCGAGGACGCCCGTACAGCCGACGGCCTCCCACCGCCGCCGGTTCAAGACGACGACGAGGGGCCACGGCGGATTGCCGCATCGTTCCACGTAATACCGAGGGCTCTCCACGTACAGCCGGTCGGTGCCTCCGCCGGACGACGTTGCCGACCGGGTCAGGACCGTGGAGCCGCCGTCGATATCGGCCCGGAAGCCGATGGCCGTGTCCGTCGCATAGAAGATCGCTGGCGTCCACCGGGCCGTCCCGTTGACTTGGAAGCCGGTCGGAACGCCGTAGCCAATCATCCGAAAGTCGCGCTCCATCACCTCGAGGGCGATGCGGGCGTTGTCCTGGATGTTAACCCGGCGGTCGTTCCGGAAGCGGAGCCACTGGGCCTGGGTCAGAATCGAGTAGAGGGCCATCATCAAAAACATGAAGATGACCATCGAGACGAGCATCTCGGCCAGGGTAAAGCCGTCGGCGGAATCCCCCTTTTTCATCGCCGCCCTCCCTAACCCCTTCACCGGGCCAGAAACGTCATATGGCGTACGAGGACCGCCCCCCGCGGGAGGGGCCGCGGGTTCCCAGCGCTGTCATACCGGACCAGGTAACCGGCCTCGACGACGATTGTCTTCATATTCGGTTCCGGGGCGTCGGCCGTGACGATCCACCGCAGGGACCAGTCGGCCGAGAAGCCCGGCACCGGATAGTAGTAATCCGAGCTTCCACCGCCGACTGCTTGGATTGCCGGATGCACGCCCGGACTCAAGGCCGGGTCGTCGAAATCCAGTGCCCGAAGTTGGTCCAGTTTCTCGGCCGCCAGATGGTTCAGGACCGACATGTGTCCGGCTCGAATCCCCATACGGGTCGCATAGACGAACATCGTCACGAGGCTCAGGACCCCGACGATGAGGATCGTCATGGCGACCAGCGCTTCGACCAGGGAAAAGCCTCGACCGGAAGCCAGCGCCCCAGGCTCCGCCGCCTCCCTCTCCCGGCTCATCGTTCCATGATCTCGACCGCACCCGCCGAACGGACCGCAATCTCGGCCGACCGGTGCCGGCCCTGCAAAAGGATGAGACCGGCACCGGAGCCGCCTATCGTTGTCGCCCCGCCGAAGGTATCAAACCGGACCTCGGCGGCGCTCCCCTCCAGAATCCGAACAGCCCACCCGGCAAAAGAAAACCGGTAACCGGGCAGGGGACTCCAACTACCTCTCTCCAGACGCTCGATGACATATGCATTGGGGGATGTTCCGTCGGTCTCGGGAAAGATCCGGACCCGATAGGGTGTCTTCTCTTTGACGGCCCGATAACGGGCCAGGCGCATGTGAATCTGGAGCTGGCTGGCCGCCGTCCGGAGTTGATACGCATGGTAAAACCGCACGAGGGCCGGCATCGACACCAGCAAGAAGAGGCCCATCAGAGCCAGGACGACCAGGAGCTCCAGCGTCGTAAAGCCGCGCCGAGGCCCACGCACGACGCTCTCCAAGGGCAAACAGCCTTACTCATTTTAAACATTTTAGCATTTTTCAGTCTGGATCTCCAAGGCCCCGCGCCCGGGTCCCCCTACGACGCCGCACGAAAGTACCCGAAAGCTCAGGACGGGGCCGAAGAAGGCACCTCCCGGGCTCTTAAGGCCTCATAGGCTTTTTGCATGACATCTCGCAGACGGGCGACGGCGCCGGAAAGGACCTCCGGGGGGACTCCTTCCAGTCGAACTGGCGGGAGCCACCGGATATGAGCGGTGATGGAAGGTCGTCGGAACCACCGCCAGGCATGGCGATGGAGGGCCTCGGCCGTCGCCCAATGAACGTCCGCCAGGGGGGTATACCGAAGGACCACGGGATAGACGGGCAGGCCCGTGGACTGGGCCAACGTGAACAAGCCCCGCCGGAAGGGTAGGAGGCCGTCGTGGTCTGAGATTCGGCCCTCTGGGAAGAAGACGACCCACAGGCCAGCCCGGGCCCGGCGGCGGAGGGCCTCGACTTGCCGCCGGATCGTCAGGGCACTACCCCGTTGGACGAAGACGGTCCCGGCGTAGCGGGCCAGAAAACCGATGAAGGGCCAGCGTCGGATTTCGGCCTTGGCCGCAAACACGCAGGGGACCGTCGAGCCCAGCACGCACACGTCCAGGTAACTCAGGTGGTTGCTGACGACGATCCCGGGGGCCGCGACCGGCGGCGGGTCTCCCTCCGATACCGGACGGACGCCCCACAGACGCAGGAGTCCCCGAAACCACCGCTGGGCCCACCGGGCCCGACGCCGGAGCCGATGAGACCCCACGAGCGTGCCCAGGGAGGCCCCGAACGCAAGGCCCGTCCATAGAATCGTCGCTACCGTCCGCCAGATGGCCCGTACCATGGGCGGGGCACTCTGCTCTTCTTTCCCACAGGTTCCCTGCTATGGGGCCTGCATCCATTTCAAACTATAGGAAAGCCGCTACGTCTGGACCAAGGTGCAAAAGTGGACGCAAACCCCGGCTCGGGGCTCGGCATCGATCCGGTATCGGGTCCCGGGTCCCAAGTGCCTGGTACCCGGTACCTGATACCGGATCATCACCCTATTGCCGTATTGCCGCAATGCCTTATTGCCTTATCGCCCTATTGCACTCCCAGCCGACGGGTCTTGTCCGCCGTGGGTCCGACGTCATACGCAAAGAGCTCTCCCCGATGATTTCGGAAGACCCAGACGTCGGGCTGGACGGCGACCCGATAGTCGGGCTGGAGGGGGACCTTCCCGCCGCCGTCGGGAAGGTCCACGACGTAGGTGGGGACGGCAATGCCCGAAATGTGCCCCCGCAGGCCCTCCATGATCGCCAGGCCCTGAGTCAGGGACGTTCGGAAATGATGCGCGCCCCGGACGGGGTCGGCATGGTGGAGGTAATAGGGCTTGATGCAGGCCCGGACCAAGGCCCGATGGAGGGCGCGCTGGGTCTCGACGTCGTCGTTCACGCCCCGGAGGAGGACGGCTTGATTCAGGACGGGGACGCCCACCCGTAAGAGTAGCTGAACGGTCGCATGGGTCTCCGGCGTGACTTCCCGGGGGTGATTGAACTGGGTGAGGCACCAGATGGGACCATAGCGGTCCAGGACCTTCAGGAGGTCTGGGTCCCAGACCCGCATGGGGAGCGTCACAGGGACCCGCGTGCCCAGGCGGATGATTTCGACGTGGGGGATCGACCGCAGAGCCCGTAGGAGACGGGTCAGGAGGGCCGTCGGCAGGACCAGGGGGTCGCCCCCCGAGAGGATCACGTCCCGGACCTCGGGATGACGGCGGATGTAATCGACGGCCGCATCCAGATACCGCACCGCCGTGGCCACGCCGGGTCGTCCCAGGATGCGTTTCCGGAAGCAGTGTCGGCAGAAGGTGGAACACATGTTGGAGACGATCAGGAGGACCCGGTCCGTGTACCGGTGAATGAGACCGGGGACGACCTCGAGACGGCGCTCGCCCAGGGGGTCCGGCGAGAAGTCCGTCGGGGCGGCGACTTCGGTCGGGTCCGGGACGGCCTGCCGCCGGAGGGGATCGGCCGGGTCGTCGGGGTCCATCAGACTGGCGTAATAGGGAGACAAGACGATTGGATAGACGTCGGTGACCCGACGGAGGCTCTCGACGGCGTCGGGTCGAAGAAGCCCGAGCCGAGCCAGGTCAGCCGGCGTACGGATCCGATGACGCCACTGCCATCGCCAGTCGTACCAACGGCGTCGGGGCACGTCCGACCATGCCGGGACCCGGCGCCACGGAGCGTGGTCGGGGGGAATCCACCGCCGGAGGCACCGCTGGATCAGTCGGTCGTATTCAGTCCGCTGGGCGACACGCATGGGACCTCCTTGGGGAGCCGTTTGACAGTCTGGTTCAAAACCCGTTCGCCAGAACGGGTCGCGGCCGTCATCCCTGGGCATCGACCCCGCTGGAACGCGAGATGGGGAGGGGCTCCGGCGTCACCGGCCCGCCCAGGCCTCACTCGAGCCGGCCCGTCGGACCGACCAGCCGCTCGATGGCCCGCCACACGATCAGGCCCCCTTCGTATTCGGGGATGAAAACCTCGTTGGCCCCCGCGCCCCGGAGGGCTTCGGCGTATCGCAGGTTGCCGGCCCGGCTGATAATGTAAATATTTGGGTTCAGCAGACGGGCCGTGATGGTGATGTACAACGTGTCGGCGTCATTGTCGATGACGACAGCGATACCCCGGGCTCGCTGGATGCCGGCCTGAAGCAAGACGTCTCGCCGCCGGGCGTCCCCGTGGATGACCGGTAGCCCCTCCTTCAAGAGCTCCTTGTAGAGGCCTTCGTCCAGCTCGATGAGCACGAAGGGGAGACCTGCCTTCTGGAGCTGGTCGACGACCGTACGGCCGACCTGACCGTAACCGCAAATGATGAAGTGGTCCCGCATTTGCTCGATTTTGGCCTCACTCATCAGCCGACTCCACAACTCCAGGCCGCCGTGCCCGAACAGCGTCACGAGGACTCGTTCGGCGAACCAGACCTGGAAAAAGAACACACTGGCATATACAAAGATGGCGACCGCCCGGGTCACGGGTCGGACGTGCCCATGCAGGTCGATGGCGTGGGGGTGGGTGACCCAATAGACGGCCTCCAGCCAGGGAATCCCTTCCAGATACACATAGACCGAGGCGATGACGGCATGAAAGGAGATCAGCGAGACGAAGGGAAACGCCAGCGCCCGTACGAATCGCCACACGACCTGTAGCCGGGGCATGCGAGCGACCTTTCCCGGCATGACAGACTCCGTGATGAACCATTGGCCCCGGGGAGCCGCAGGGAGAGGAAATGCGGACGCAAGTCCCCAGGTCCGCATTTCCTCCCCGCCACCCGCTTTCTGCATACTCGAATAGACTAGGGTCTCTGAATCTTGGACGTCTGGGGGTGAGGATAGACCGACTCCTTTAACCCTTCATTAGCTTCGAACGATGACCTATGGTTCATGCGCCCTGGGCGTTGGCGACGTCCCCATCATCGCCGAGGCCGACTTCAGGAAGTCCAGGACTTCCTGGCTGTGGACGGCGACGTCGACCTTCGAAAAGACCTTGCGGACGACGCCCTGGGGGTCGATGACGAAGGTCACCCGGCGGGCCCGGCCGAGGGGGTTGAGGACGCCGTACATCCGAGCGACTCGCTTGTCGGGATCGGCCAGCAGACGGAAATTCAGGTTGTACTTTTGATGGAATTTCTTATGAGAGGAGACGTCGTCGACGCTGACGCCCAGGACCTCTACCCCCAGGGACCGATACAGCCCCACGGCGTCCCGAAAGGCACAGGCCTCCTTCGTACAGCCCGGCGTGTCGTCCTTCGGATAAAAGTACAGGACGACCCACCGACCTCGGAAGGCCGACAACGTCACGTCACGCCCGTCCTGGTCCTTCAGCGTGAAGTCTGGGGCCGGCATTCCTTCCCGGACGGCCCGCCTTTCGGCCCGGGCCAGGCCCAAAAGGCCCAGAAGCAGGGTCCCCAGACTCAGGATAAGCAAGAGCTTCATGGCTCCCTCCTCAAGCAAGGGTGGACCGGAAGGGGCGGCAGGTCCGATGAACGACCTGTCTATCCATCTGTCGGTTCGGGAAGATTCCCCTCAGCCTCGTCGGTCCAAGGCCGGTTGGCCCAATTCATGGCCTTCTCGAAGCCCTCGGCCAGGACAAGGCGGACGACCTCCACGGCCCGGTCCAGCATGACCTCCACGATGGGCCACTCGTCGGCCGAAAAGGGGGCCAGCACGAAGGTCGCCACGTCAGCCGGCTTGGGGTTCACGCCGATGCCCATCCGCAGACGGGGGACCCGGTCCGTCCCGAGGGCGGCGAGGACGGAGGTCATGCCCTTATGACCCCCGGCGCTACCCGTCGTCCGTAAGCGGATCCGGCCCAGGGGGAGGTCCACGTCGTCGTAGGCGACCAGGATCTCACCCGGCTTCCAACCATACCGGGACTGGGCGAGTCGGACGCCTGAGCCACTCAGGTTCATATAGGTCAATGGCTTAACCAGGTAGAGGTCCCAGTCCGCCCACCGGACGGCAATGACCTGCACGGCCCCCTCGAGGGTCCGCTTCTTTTGGACCTGGGCCGACCGCCGGATGCGGTCGACCAGCATAAACCCGAGGTTGTGACGGGTCCGGGCATAGACCTCACCCGGATTCCCCAGTCCCACGACGGCCCGCAAGAACGGCGAGGCCCCCATGGGTTATTCTTCCTCTTCTTCCGTCTTTCCTCGCCGGATGACTTCGGGCTCCGGGGTCTCCGCCAGGGCCGGGGCGGCGGCCTCCTCGACGTATTCCTCGGCGGCCGTGAGGGTCACGATGAGCGCCTCGGGGTCCTCGACGGCCCGGACGCCGGGCGGGAGCTTCAGGTCCCGGACCTGGACGAAGTCACCCAGCTCCAGGCTTGAGATGTCGACCTGGATGACTTCCGGGATGTCCTTAGGGAGACACTCGACTTCGAGTTCCCGGACCAAGAACTGGAGGACGGCGCCGGCCTTCAGGGCCGGGGGCTCACCGATCAGGCGAATAGGGACCCGCAAGGTCAGGGCGACGTCGGCCCGGACAGCATAGAAGTCGGCGTGCAGGAGGGTATCCCGGACGGGGTCCAGCTGATAGTCTTTCAGCAGGCAGAGCCAACGCTGGTTGTCGTCCGTCCGGAGCTCCAAAAGCGTGTTCTCGGCCGCCCCCTGCTCCAGCAGATGCACGATGGGCCGGGGGTCCAGCTCGATGGGGACCGGCGTGCGGCCCGGACCATACACGATGCCGGGGATGCGACCCCGCTGACGGACCTTGCGGGCGGCTTCCTTGCCGACCTTCTCTCGGATTTGAACCGGTATCGTCATCGTCTGCGGCATGGGGGACCTCTCGCGAAGGCGTCTTAGAAGGGACGGAGTGACGAAAGGACGAGTGACGAGTAATCAATCAATCGGATCCACGCCATCCGTGGGGCCAGGTATGAGTAACGAGTAATCAATCATTGCCGTACTGCCGTAAAACAGCCCTGTCCACTGCGTAAGTCCTGTACTGTATTATAGGGTGAGGGCCCGAGGCGGACAATGGGGCATTGAAGACTCGCCGGGTCGGATGCTACATTGGAAGATGAGGCTGAGGCGGAGGTCCCTATGGTCCGCATGTTGAAGGCCGAGGAGATTCGGGAGTCCCTCCGTCGGGAAATCATCGGCCAGGACGAGGCCATCGAGGCCGTCGTCCGGGCCGTAACGGTCGCCATGCTGGGGGTGACCGACCCGAAGCATCCCCTGGGCACGTTCCTGTTCATGGGTCCGACCGGTACGGGCAAGAGTGCCATGGCCCGGGCCCTGGCCAAGGTCCTCCACGGAGACGAAGATAAGGTCGTCGTCGTCAACTGCACGGAGTTCAAGCACAGTCATGAGGTCAGCAAGCTCATCGGAGCGCCGCCCGGGTACGTAGGCCATGACCAGCCCCCCTTCATCACGCCGGAAAAGCTCCAAGACCGCTTCACGGTCGTCGTCTTCGAGGAACTCGAAAAGGCTCACCCGGCCCTGTTCGACTTGCTCCTTCAGGTCCTCGACAACGGGGAGCTCTACACGGCTAAGGGGGAGCGGCTGGACTTCACGAAGTGTTTCATCATCATGACCAGCAACGTCTCGGCCCGGGAGATCGACGACATCACGAAGGAAGCCATCGGCTTTCAGCCGCCGAACCCCCCGGAGGAGGACCCCGACAAGTTCGACCGGCACATCCGTCAGGTCTGCATGCAAGCCCTCGAACGGTTTTTCCGGCCTGAATTCATCAACCGTATCGATGAGATCATCGTCTTTCGTCGGCTTAAGATGGACCACCTTCAGAAGATCCTGGACAAGTTCCTGCTGGACACGCGAGCCCGGTTTGCCATCGCCGGCATCGGGACGGTCATCACGGACGAGGCCAAGCAGTTCTTGCTCCAGAAGGGGACGAACCTGCGGTACGGCGCTCGACCTCTGAAGCGAGCCGTCCGGCAATATCTGGAGTACCCCCTCGCCCAGTTTGTCATGCATCACGGCGTTTCTGAGCGGGAAGTCGTCTACGTCCTGGCCGACCCACCGAACGACGCCCTCCGATTTGAGGTGCGGCCCCTCAAGAAGGGTGAGTTGATCGTCATGAGTTGAGACCCGTTGGCCGTGGCCTCCATCCACTGTCCATCGGCCCCGTCTTTTCCGTAAGGATGGTCCCAGCTATGACGCGTCGGGAACGCTGGCAGGCATGGGTCCGGCAAGGCCCCCATCTGTATGTCATCACCGACACGGGGTATGCCGGGAAGTCCCACGTCGAAATCGTCCAAGAAGCCCTGGCCGGCGGGGCGGAGCTCATTCAGCTACGGGACAAGACGCTCCCGGATAAGGCCTTTTACGAACAGGCCCGGGTATGTGCCCGCCTGTGTCGGGAAGCCGGGGCCTGGTTTTTCGTCAACGACCGGGTCCACATCGCCCTGGCCGTCGAGGCCGACGGCGTCCACGTCGGTCAGGACGACCTACCGCCGGACGTCGTCCGCCGTCTCGTCGGAGACGACATGCTTATCGGGCGCTCGACGCACAGCCCCGACGAGTTCCGCCGGGCCCACCGGGAGGAACCCGTCGATTATGTCGCCTTCGGCCCCATCTTCGCCACGCAGACGAAGCCCCAGGCCATCCCCCTGGGCGTACCCCTTCTGCGGGATATGATGAAGGAGGCCGTTCGGCCCGTCGTGGCCATCGGGGGGATCACGTTAGAACGACTGCCGGCCCTGGTCCCGACGGGTGTGGCGATGGTGGCCGTCGTGTCGGACATCCTGACGGGCCGGATCGCCGACCGGGTCGCCGCTTACCGGGCGGCCCTGCGTTCCCTTGTCTCTTGAGGCCTGCCTGCGTTATCATCGGCAGTCTGTGGCTCTGAGGTCTTCCATGCCGGAAGGGAGGACATGTGTCCATTGTGGAGCATCGGAAGCGGAGGCGACTTTACAGAAGTGCCCGATATGCTTTCGCCTCGTCTGCGTCGCCTGCGCGTACCGGGCGATGGGCCGCTACTTCTGTAGCCGGTCTTGTTCGGACATCTTCTTCTTTGGGGACGAGGACGAGGCATAGATGCGGGATACGAACCCGATGAATAACCGGTCCTCCGGCTCGGTCTCCGTGCTCGGCGTCCGGCCCTCGGCGTCGATTCGGTACCGGGTATCAGGTCCCAGGTACCAGGACCCAGCACCTGGAACCCGGTACCTAACACTGGATGATGGAAGGCTGGGATACCGGCGGGATTCCCGTTCATGTTCCGAAAAACGCGCACCTGGGGGTTGCACCCTGTATCCCGCATCCATCGGCCACCTATCTGGTGAAATATGGACGGGTTCGGGTCTGCTGTCGTCTGGATGAACGGTCAGATCCTATCCGGTGCCCAGGCCACCGTGCCTGTATGGGACCGGGGTTTTCTGTTCGGCGAAAGCGTCTACGAGACCTTTCGGACTTACGAGGGGATTCCCTGGCTGTTTGTCGAGCACTACGAACGTCTGGTCCGGTCGGCCGACCAACTTTCCATCCGGGTTCCCTACTCGATGGCCGAGCTGTGGGAGGCCTGCCTTCGCCTGGCTGAGGTGTATCGTCCTCAGGAGGCCTACCTCCGCATCATCGTCACGGGCGGCCTCAGCGACGTCGTGCTGGAACCGCCTCATGAACGGAAACCCAACGTGGTCATCCTCGGCAAGGTCTTTCAGGCCTTCCCGTCCCTTTGGTACGAGACCGGGGCGCCTGTCGTCATCGCTCGGGTCCGACGGAATCCGGCCTTTGCCCTGGACCCTCGGATCAAGTCCTCCAATCTCCTGAACAACATCCTGGCTTACCGGGATGCTGTCCGGACCGGGGCTGCCGAGGCGATCATGCTGAACTATGAGGGCTGGGTCGCCGAAGGAGCCAGTAGCAACGTGTTTATCGTGAATGGCCGGGGCGTCCTTCAGACGCCGTCCCTGGACGTCGGTCTCCTGGAGGGTGTGACCCGCCGGTGGGTCCTTCAGATATGCCGTCAGCGGGCGATTCCGGTCGAGGAAGCCCGTCTTGCCCTGGAAGACCTCCGGCAGGCCCGGGAAGTGTTCGTCACCAGCTCGTTGAAGGGCATCCTCCCGGTCACGTCCATCGACGGTCAACCCGTCGGAAACGGGACCGTCGGGCCCGTGACCCGTCAACTCATGGAATGGTACGACGAGGCCGTCCGGGCTTACGTCGAGCGGGTCCGTTCGGACGGGGTCCCGCCCCCGTACTGTTGAGTCGGACATGAAGGGATGAGTGACGGGTAACGGGTAAAGGAGTTACGCAGCCATCCGTCGAGCCAAGGGTTCGAATCATAGCCGCAATGCCGTATTGCCGAATTGCCGTACTGCCGTAAAAGGGCTCTGCCAACGGCGTAAGTCCTAAAACCTATTGCACTGCCGTAGAAGATCCCTGCCACTCGAACGAGCGGGGCTTGGGGAAGGGAGTGATTCGATTCGGCCCCTTCAGCGTGGGCGTCTTCCTCCTCAGTAGCGGGACGACCCTACTGGTGGGCGCTCTCGTCCTGGCCGGGATGGCCGCCTGGCAACCTTCGGCGTTCCCCCCGAATTGGCCTTTCGTCGTGGTGATGATGACCCTGCCGGGCTTGGTCTTCCTCGGTATCGGCATTCTCTTGATGTACTGGAGCATGTCGCAAGCTCCCGGGACCCCTGCCGTAGAACATCCGACGGAACCTGTGATCCGAGAAGAACGGGGTGTCGCCTCGGAGGAAGCGGCCCCGTCGGTCATCGCCAGACCGCCCCGTCCGACGTCACCGGCACCTCCTCCACCTCTTGAACCCTCGGTTCCGGCCGAGCCCCTTCATCCGCCTTCACCGCCGCCGACTGCCTCGGAGCCCTTTGGGACGGCCTGGCGTTTAAGTCTCATCGCCGGCGCTCTCATCCTGTTCATCGGAGTGGCCCACTTCCTGCGGTCCGTCGTCGTGCGGTGGCCGGAGACGGGTATCGTCCTGGCTTTGATGACGGGCGTCGCCGTCCTGGCCCTGGGTCACCGCCTGATTCGGCGGGGCTGGCGGGCCTTCGGCTTCGGGGTCGACGCTCTGGGATTGGGGATCCTGTACCTGTCCCTGTATGCGGCCTTTTGGCGTTACCGGTTCATCCCCCAAGCCGTCACATTCGCCGGCATGGCCCTGACGACCCTGACGGGCGTCGGCCTGGCCCTGCAGTACAAGTCGGCCTTCCTGATCGCCATGGCCCTGACGGGCGGATTCCTGACGCCCCTGTGGCTCTCGACCGGACCGATTCAAGAACATCTCCTCTTTCCCTATCTCATCGTGCTGGACCTGGCGATTCCGGTCATTCTGGCCGTGCGCCGGTGGCGAGTCCTCTATTGGACCCAGGCTTACTGGTGGGCGTATCTGCTGGACGCCTACCCGCCCTGGGCTACGGGACGGGGCTGTTCCTGATCTTGTTGGTCGCTCCCCTGCTCTATCCCTGGCTCCGACCGGAACCTCTGCCCTTCTTGGACCTCATGGTCGTCCTGGGCAACGGCATCTTGGGCTTTGGGTCCGGGTGGTACCTTCTGTCCGAACGCTTGGAATCGGCTGGCGTCCTGGGCCTCCTACCCTTGGGCTTTGCCGGGGTTTACGCCGCCGTCGCCGCCGTGACGGCTGTCCGAGCCCGCCATGACCGGGTCCTGCGAGATTTCCTGGGGAGCCTGGCCGTCGTATTCCTGACGCTCGTATTTCCGGTCCAGTGGGACTGGCACTGGGTGACGGTCGGATGGGCCGCCGAGGCCGTTGCCCTGACATGGCTGGGGACGAAGACGGGCCAGCAGTCCTTCCGTCTGGCGGCGGGTGTCGTCACGACCCTCATGCTGACCCACCTACTGGTCTTCGACACGCCCCTCCGGGACGGTGCTTCCGCCCCATCCTTCTGGAATGTCCGGACGGCCAGTTATGGGACGGCCATCGTCGCTCTCTTTCTCCAGCAGTGGCTTCTCCGGCGGGTTTCCGCGACGGGCGGCGTCCCGGAGGCCGCCCGTCTGGACTCACGTACCTGGGCATGGGTCGGAATATATGCCCTGGCCCTCCTGTGGTTGGTCCTGGAGACGTGGCGCTCGATGGGTTTTTGGTGCCTGGCCGACTGGCGGGGGACGGCTCTAATAGCCATCGGAGCCTCGTTCAGTCTGGTAGCCCTGCTCGCTTCCCCGACGCTGACTCCCGGCCTGTGGCGATTCATCGGGGGTACCGTCCTCGGGATGACGGTCGTGTGCCTTCTTGTCCTGGAGGTCCCCTTGAGGCCTGGCCCACCAGTCGTCTTGAATCATCGGACGGCCAGCTTCCTGATCGTCGTCGGGGCTCTGGCCGTTTTAGCCCTACAGGCCCGCCGGCAGGCAAAGGGAAGCACCTTTCAAAGGTTAGGCATTCTGACGTACTTCCTCGCCCTGCTGTGGGTCATCCTGGACCGCGCCGGACAGCCCGACGACGTGCGAACGGCCTGAGCTGGGGGGCTTTACCGGCCCTCCGTCTGGGCGTGACCCAGGGTTGGCGAGGTATGGCCCGGACGGGTGGGGGACTCCTAAGCTTGAGCATCGCCAAGCTCTTCGTTTATGATTGGGTCGGTGGCGGCACGCGGGGTTTTTCTCGGGCGGCGGCCTTTGTGGCCGTCGGTTGGGCGACCCTCCCCGTCGGAAGCGCGGGTAACGAGAGATGGGGAAATCCCGGATGGGGGACACGTCCCGATCAACTGCCCGATTGCCGGATTGCCCTTACTGCCTGAGGTAAAGATGCGGCTGAAAGCCTGGGCCGGCCTAGGCTTGCTGATCCTGCTGGCCTGCGCCGCGCCCGTCGAATACCACGGCCGGAAGGTCGGCGGGGGATTCATCCTCTGGAGCGTGCCCGGTGAAATCTCGATGGGCCGAGAGGCCATTGCCGAGCTGGAAGCCGAGGGCCTGCCCTATCTGGAAGACCCGACTGTCCGGGCGACCCTCGACCGCATTACGGGCCGGCTCGTCGCCGCCGTGCCGGCCACCTTCCCGAAATATCCCTTTCATTTTGCCGTCATCGATGACTGTGTCGTCAACGCCTTCGCCCTGCCGGGCGGGCCTATCCGGGTCCATCGGGGTCTGTTGGTCAAGACCACCGAGACGGAAGCCGAGCTGGCCGGCGTCCTGGCCCATGAGATGGGCCACGTCCTGGGCCGCCACGGGTCCAAACGCATGTCGGACCTATTCCTGAAGTTGGGCCTGCTGGCGGCTGTCGTCACCGTGGCCGACGAGGTCGAGAAGGGCCGTTGCAAGTCTGTGAATCAGGGCGATTGCCAGCGGACCTGGAGTCAGGTCATCGGCGTCGTCGGCTATCTGGGCGTCATGCTGTCGAGCCTGGCCTATTCACGGGACAACGAGAACGAGGCCGATTGGATCGGCGTCCATCTTATGGCGGATGCTGGCTACGATCCTGAGGGGATGGCGCGGGTTTTCGACAAGTTCGCTCAGATGAAGGCCGAACAGGGCGTGTCTGAAACAGCCTTTCTCAACCGCATCCTCTCGACCCACCCGCCGAGCGCCGACCGCGCTGTCCGGGTCCGAGAACTTCGGTCCTCTCGGATCGGACCCCGGGCTGACTTGGCGCTGGATACACCTGCCTTTGGCCGTTTTCGCCAGACCCTGCAAAGTTTGCCGTCCCCGGCTCATGAAGACGCCATGACGGCCATTGCCTGCTCGGCCAACCGCCGGACCTGTGGAGAACGTCGGGAGGAGTGCTACCGACGGCTCCTCGTGTGCAAAAAGGATGAGTGCGACGCCATTCGGGAGCAGTGCACCTACATTGAAAACGAGTGCTCCAAGTCCGAGCGGGAGTGCCGGGCCTTCGAACGGGCCGTAAGGTCGCGCCGGCCCAGCTGTTAAAGCCATCGAGGGCGAGCGGCCTCTCGCGAGTTGCCCCTTACTACGGACTATCCTCCAACCCCTTCCCCCACCCACGTCGTCCCCCGTCACTTCCCCCGTCCCCCCACCCCTCGCTATCAGGGACTTCAAGGATGAAACTTTTAGGGGCGTGTCGCTTTGATCTCTTTGAGAGAGCACGACAAGGGCCGATGACGGCCCGGATGGGCCTCCAGGACCCCATCCGAGGTGAGCATGGATGACCGAGAGGTCGAACGGGCGCGGACGGGTGATGCAGAAGCCCTCGACCGACTCATGACGGAAGTTTACACGACGGTTTACACCTATGCCCTGCAGTTCTGGCGGGACGTGGACCGGGCCCAGGACGCGACCCAAGAGATCTGCTACCGGGTCCTGCGGGCTCTCCCCAAGTACCGGCCCGAGGGGCGTTTCCGGACGTGGGTACTCCGGATCGCCTTTAACTATCTGCGGCACCAGTGGCGGTACGAGCGACTCCGCCGGTGGTGGCCCCTGGCCCGTGCGGAAGGGGCCGAGGACGCTCGAGAACTGGACCCGGAGACCCGCTGGGAGACGGACGCGACCCTGACCTGGCTGATGGAGGGTCTGCGACAGCTGTCGCCGGCCGAGCGGAGCGCCCTCATCCTACGGGCCTTTCACGGCCTGCCTTACGAGGACATCGCCGCCGCCCTGGGCTGTTCTCTGCAACAGGTCAAGAATTACCTGTTCCGAGGCCGTCAGAAGCTCCGTCGTCGCTGGATGGAGGCACATCCCCATGAAAACCCGGTGCCGTCGCTTTCAGGTCGCCTGGATGGAAACTCTGGATGAGGGCCGCATGGTCCCGGCCGAAGTCTCCGCCCATTTGGACGGGTGTGCGGACTGCCGAACGTGGGTCCAATACTTAGAGGCCGAACGCCAGGCCGTCGCCCGGTGGACGCCCCCAACCGTCTCGGCTCGGGCCTGGGTCGCGGCCTTGATCCGGCCCCCGTCCGCACGACGTCTTGTCTGGGCATGGAGCCTGGCCGGTCTGGTCCTCGTGGGATTGGGTTTGGGCCTTTGGTGGACTGTCTATCGGCCCCAACCCCTCTGGACCGACGCCGACATGACCGATACCGTGACCTTCTGGATGGAGGGGGACGTCCTGAGCGACGTCCCCGATACCGAGGAGGTCCCCTCTTACTTAGAGCGTTCGGGCCTCTGGTGGACCGAGGCCGACCTCCAAGCCCTGGAACAGGGAACCACCTCTTCGGTCCGGCGGACTCAGCCCTTGGAATCTACGGTCCCGCATCGGACGGGGTACGGCCGGTTGACCGTGTGACGCCTCATAGGCCGGTCCGAGCCTTTTCCGGCCGACCTTCCCTTGAAAGGACCGGCTCCGGCCAGTCGATCCCCGACACCGGGGCCGTTCCTGGGATTTCGAATTCAGCTATAGGTACATGGAGGTTTCCGATGAAGCGAGCGACACCCTTCCTCATCGGTGGCCTGCTGATGGCCGCCGTCGTTTGGGCCGGCCCAGGCCCCATGGGTCGCTGGTGGCAACACCCCCGGGTCCAGCAGGAGCTGGGTCTTCAGTCCGATCAGGTCCGCCAGCTGGATGCCATCTACTATCGGTATCAGCCGGAGTTGATGGACCTCCAAAATGCAGTCGGGAAGAGCCGTCTCCAGTTAGAACAGGCGATGTCGTCGGTCCAATGGGACGATCGCCAGATCATGGAGGCCGCCCGTCAGCTTATGGAAGCTCGGAATCGGCTGGAAATGAAGCGGCTGGAGATGATCCTGAGTATGCGGCGGGTCCTCCAGCCCGACCAGTGGGAGAAACTTCAGTCCCTCCGGCAGACCCTGAGATCCCGTTGGATGAAGCACTGGATGGAACGGCGTGGACGCCGGCCTCCGCCGGGTCCGGCGCCCGAGGACTCCCGGCCTCCGAGATGAGTCCCCCTGCTTGCAAGAGCAGGGTCCCCGGTGCCGGGTAGATGGGATGTCCGAATGAAAACAGGCATTCTCCCCCAAAGGTCGGGTCCGTGACCTCCCCCTTCATCCACCAACCTCCTTGGCTCTCGGACCCGACCCCTTCTTTTCCTTGGTACCAGGTACCGGGTTCCAGGTGCCGGATCCTGATACCCGGTACCGAATCGCCGCCGATGGCCGAAGACCGAGCCGGGCAACGCACCGATTGGGTTTGCTGGCTTCTCCCGCATCTTCCTACTCGTCACCCGTCACTCGTTACTCGTCACTCATTGCCCCATCCTCCTGTCCCTATGAAATGGCTGTTTGGGCTTCCTCCAGTCGCAGGGATACCAGCCGGGATACACCCTGGTCCATGAACACCCCGTATAGGGCATCGACCCACTGAATCGTCCGCTTGTTATGGGTGACCAGGATGAACTGGGTCCGGTCCGAGCAAGCCCGCAGACTCTGCATGAAGCGGTCCACATTGGCGTCGTCGAGGGGCGCGTCCGCCTCGTCGAGGATGACGAAAGCCGCCGGTTGAAGGTCATTGGCGGCCAAGAGCAGGGCGATACCCAGCAGGGTCTTTTCCCCACCGGACATCTGGAGGAGGCCCCGGAGTCGTCGGCGGGGGTGTCGGACTTCAAGGCCCACACCGCTGTGGAGGGGGTCCGAAGGATCAAGCCACACGAGCCGAGCCTCGTAACCGTTCAGGAGGCGGCGGACATGGAGGCTCAGCGACTCGTTGAGACGTTCCAAGACGACTTGAAGGCGTTCGAGCATCTGGCGGTCCAGTTGGGAAAGGGCCGTTTGAAGTCGTTCCAGGCCATCTCGCAGGTCCGACTGCTGGCTTCGGAGGAAGCGGTATCGCTCGGTCAGACGCTCGTATTCCTGAAGGGCCATGAGGTTAACGGGACCCATCGCCGCCAGTTCATCCTCCAGTCGCTGAAGCTCACGGACGTCGCCGGCCGGCAGGGGTACTTCGGCCAAGAGGTCTGCCGGCTGGACTTCCGGTAGAACGGCCGCCAGACGCTCCTGAAAGCTCTTCCAACGAGCTTCCCAGTCGGCCCGCTGAATTTCAGCCATACGGATTTCGTCCAGGACACGCTGACGCTCCCGGTCCAAGTCCTGCAAGGCCTGCTCCGTCTGACGGAGCCGCTGGAAGGCGTCCCGCCACTGGGCCTCCAGGGCCTGAAGGGCTGAATCTGCCTGATCGCGAGCCTGCCGGGCCTGCTGAAGTTCTTGAAGACTCTGGTCCCGCCGTGCATGGGCCGCGGCGAGCCGCTGATGCCGCTGGAGAACCTCGGAACGGAGAGACGAGAGGCGGTCTTGAAGCTGGGTCCGACGCCGGTCCAACCGCTGGAGCTCCTCCGTTTCCCGACGGACCTGCTGATGAGCTTCCCCCAGGAGCCGTTGCAGACGGAGCCGCCGGGCTTCCAGGGACGTCGCCTGAGCCGTCTGGGCCTGACGGGCTGACTCGACCTCCGCCAGGGCGGCGTCCAGCTCTTCCTGCCGGGCCGTCTGGTCCTGGACCTGCCGATGAAGTCGGGTCAGACGGTCTTGAATCTCCGCCCGCTGGCGCTGGAAGCCCTCCAACTCCTGGGTGATCAGCATCGCCTGATTCTGGAGGTCTCGAAGTTCCTGAAGTCGGACCTCCCGACGTCGGCGCAAGTCGTCCAAAGCGGCCTTACACTCGGCGTAGCGGGCGACCCAGGCCCGAAGCTCATCCTCCTGGGCTTGAAGCCGGGCCGACTGTTCAGCCCAGACTTGCTGAACGGCGGCCTGCTCCTGCTGGGCGGACTGAAGCCGTCGCTCCGTCTCCTCGAAAAGGCGTCGAAGGCGGAGAAATTGGTCCACCTCCCCGACCGACGAAGCATTCCATCGGATGAAACCCGGAAGCCGTATCCAGGCACCCTCTGCCGAGATGCCCCAAGGGACACCGCCCGCCGTCCATATGGGGAGGCGGCCAAGGGCTTCGACGACCCAAGCCGGCAGGCGGTCCGTCTCAAAGGCGGCTTGCCAGGTCGGGCCGTCCGCCACCGGTCTCGATAGGACCTCCTCGACGATCCACACGGTGGCCGACGGGGCCTGACATTCGGCAAAGACCTCGACGAGCCGTTCCGCCGCGACGGCGTCCCGAGCCAGCCAGGCATCCAGGAGGCCAACCCCCCAGCGAGCGACGGCCTCGGTCCATTCGGGCCGGACCCGCAGGGCGTCCCGGACTCGAAGGACCTGGCCCCGAAGCCCCCGGCGGTCCAGGGCCCGATCGACCGCCTCGGGCGATCCCGGGTCCAGCGTCCGCAGGGCGGCTTCCGTCTCCTCGAGGCTTTGACGAAGGGACTGGACCCGCTGTTCTGCTTCACGGAGCCGGACCCGAGCCTCATGGACGGCCTGCCGAAGGGCCTCGACCTCGACCTGTCGGGTCTGGACCTGGGTCTGCAGGTCCACCACTTCGGCTTCCAGGGCGGCGACCGAGGCATCCATCCCCTGAAGAGCCTCTTGGACCGCCTGCACCTGCCGGTTCAGCTCGGCCCGCCGCTTCTCCCGCTGGTCCGCCCAGTCGTCCAGCCGACGGGCCTGGACCTGCCAATACGCGATCTGACGCTGGGCCTCCTCCCGCTGGGCCTCCAGGACGGCCCGCCGTTGCCGGAGGTCCTCCCATCTGCGTTCGAGTTGCCGACCGCTTTCCTGAAACTGAGCCCATTCGGTCTCCAGTCGCTCGTGCTCGGCCTCCAGAGCCCGCTGATGCGCCTGAGCCGCCTCTTGCCGTTGCCGAACTACCCGTATCTGCCGTTCGAGGTCCTGAAGTTGGTCCTCCAGCTGGGTCTGCTGATGAAGAGCCTGCCGGTAGAGCTGTTCGGCTTGCTGATATTCAGCCTGAGCCGCCTGCCATTGGCGCTCGGCTTCCTGAAGCCGTCGGCCGGCGACCTGGACGACCCCGCGCTGGCGGTCCCGGAGCCGTTGGAGCTCTTCCGCCTCCGACCACTGCCGCTGGTAGCGTACCTGAAGGTCCAGGTACTGCCGGTCCAGGGGTTCGATCTTCTGCCGGAGTCTCCGAAGGGTTTCTTCCAACTGCTGACCCTCGGCCTGAAGGGCGTGGGCTTCCCGAGCCAGAAGACTCCGCCGGATGGCGGTGATGCGGGCCTGGAGGTCCAAGTACCGGCGGGTCCGCTCGGCCTGGGTGCGGGCCTGGCTCCACTGAGCCTCGACTTCCTGGAGGATGTCATACAACCGCAGGAGGTTCTGCTGGGTTTCCTCGATTTTCTTTTGAATCTCTTCCTTTTTCTTCTTGTAGGCCGTGATGCCGCCCACGGCCTCGACAAAGAGCCGCCTCTCCGGGGGCCTCATCTCCCAGAGGTGGAGGATGTGACCCTGGGGGACGACGGCGTAGGGATGGGGCATGACGTGGAGGTCCCGACATACCGCTAAGACGTCTCGCAAACGACACGTCCGTTGATTGACGGCGAACTCGGACTCGCCGTTCCGATACAACCGCCGGGTGATCTCAAGGGTCTCCGGACCGGCGTCTGTCTCGTGTTCGAGGACCAACGTCACCTCGGCCACGGCGGCCGCCGGCCGCTGGGGACCACCGGCATAGAGGACGTCCTCCATCCGCTCACCCCGTAGGGTCCGGGCGCTCGGATACCCGACGGCCCAGAGGACGGCGTCCACGAGGTTGCTCTTGCCAGCCCCGTTCGGCCCGACGATGGCCGTGATGCCGGGGACGAGCTCACAGACGGTCGGCGACGGGAAGCTCTTGAATCCGGCAATGCGAATGGCCTTGAGCCGAACCCCCGCCATGGTCATGCCTCCGGGGAAAGGTGCCCGCGCGGGGTACTCTTCCGTAAGGATGGAAGTCTCCCGACAGGGGCCTCATTATGTCGATTTCCGTCTTGCCGTCCAAGGACCCGCCGATGGACTTCCGGCCCGAATGGGGTTCCCCATCTGAGGCCGGCACGTCCGTGCGGGGGTCACTGATCTCCGCCCGAATCGCCCGAAAGGGTCGGGATGAATGGGGATAGTCGACCGCTGAACAAAGCAGGAATCTGCTATCATAGGTGGACACGGCGGAGGCGGGGATGACGGCTCTAGAATGGGCGGGTCTCCTGGCCGCCGGCTCGGGCGAGCGGTTCCGTCAGGCGGGCTACGCCACGCCGAAGCCCCTGATTCCGGTCGCCGGCACGCCCCTCATCGGTCGGACGCTATCCCTCCTGGAGGCCGGCGGCATTCGGACCGTCTACGTCGTCGTCAACGAGGCCTTCGCACCGGCCGTGCGCCGTTACGTCGAGGACCTGTCCCTGCGCCTGACGGTCCGTTGGGTCGTCCGGACGACGCCCGGTTCGTTCCACAGTCTGCTCGCCCTGGTCCCCTTCCTGCGGGGTCGTTCGCGCGTCCTGCTGGCGACCGTCGATGCCGTGGTCAACCCCGCCGAATTCCGGGCCTTCCTCTTCGCCGGTCGGGCCGATGACGTCTCGTGGGACGGACTCCTGGCGTGCACGGCCTTCGTTCGCGACGAACGGCCCCTTTGGGTTCGGACCGATACCGAGCACCGCATTCGGGAGGTCGCCCCGCCGCCGGACCGAGCGACGTGCGTGACGGGCGGTCTGTACGTCCTGAGCGCTCGGGCTCTTTCCATGACCGAGTCGGCCCGTGCCCGGGGCATCGATCGGCTACGGGACTTCCTTCGGTTTCTGGCAGAGGTCGGCTACTCTCTTCAGGGCTATCATTTCTCCCGGATCGTCGACGTGGACGACGCGGCGGACCTCGTCGAGGCGGAGCACTTTCTGACGTCGGGCCTTTCGGGGACATGAATGGAATTCTTTCATCGAATGTGACGGATCGGCTGTGTTGGGGCGTACGACGGCATCCGATGTACTCACCGGGCCACGTCGAGGAGGACGCCCGTATTCTCCAACAGACGGCCAAGGAGCTTCGCCGCCGGGGCTATCCCGTCGAGATTCGAGATGAGACCGACCTCGGCGGCGACGTCCCGGCCCGAGTCATCTTCACGATGGCTCAAAGTCCGGGGGGCATCCGTCGGCTGGGTGTTCTCCGACGGCAGGGTCGGGTCGTCGTCAACTCACCCGAAAGCATTCGGAACTGTCGCCGGACTCGAATGATCCCGCTTCTGCGGGCTGTCGGCGTGCCCCTACCGAGGAGTTGGTTCGTAGACCTTCGGTTGGGGCTCCGACGTCCGGCCGTATTTCCGGAATCCGGTCGGGTGTGGGTCAAGCGGAGCGACGTGCATGCGACGGAGCCGGGGGACGTCGTGGCGGTCGACGACGAGCGGGACCTGACGCTCGTCCTGGAGCGATTTCGTCAGCGGGGTCTCTACCGGGTCTTGATCCAGGCTCACGTGGTCGGGGACCTCGTGAAGTTCTATGCCGTTCGGGGTACGCCGTTCTTCTTCTGGCACTTTCCGGCATCGGAGGCTCAGGGCCGGTTCGACCCGGCGGTCCTGCGTCATTGGGCCACGCGAGCCGCTGAGGCCCTTGGCCTGGACGTATACGGCGGGGACGCCATCGTGACGCCGGACGGGTCCGTCGTGATCATCGACGTAAATGACTGGCCCAGCTTCGGGCCGTGCGCCGAGGAAGCGGCTCCCTACATCGCCGACCGCATCCTTCAGCGGGCGCGGGCGGCCGGTCTGTTAAGGAATAGGTGATCGGGGATGATGGTTGAGCCGATGCGGACGGAACTCGCCGGACCCGCATGGGATGTCCTCTGGCCGACCGGGCCGGTCCCGGCCGACGGGGTCGGCGTGCCCCGTCGTGTGCTTGCCTTTCTGCGGCGAGGCGTGGAAGAACGTGTCTTTCCGGGGGCCGTCGCCGGCGTGTGGGAAGCGGGCCGATGGCGGTGGCGGGCGTGGGTCGGGTGGGCCTGCCTGGGACCGCCGCCGGTCCCCATGACATGGGGTACGGTCTTTGACCTGGCCTCGCTGACGAAGCCTCTGGGGACGGCGGCCCGGGCCGTGGAAGGACACCTGCAGGGCGCATGGGACCTGACCCGACCGCTGGCCGAGGCCCTGCCGGTTTTTGGGGAGGCCCCCCCGCCGCGGCGGGACCTCCGGTGGATAGACGTCCTGAATCATCGGGCGGGCTTTCCGGCGTGGGCCCCCCTGTATGCGTTGAGTCGAAACCGCCGGGAGCGCTGGCGTCTTTTATGCCGATGGCCCGGGACGGTTTGGGCCGAACCCGTGTACTCGTGTCTCGGCTACCAGTGGCTGGTTCTGGGATGGGAGCAGGCGGGGATCGACCTCGCCGGGTGGGTCCGGCGGAAGACCCGCCGATGGCCCGCCGGGGCCGTCCTTCAGTTTCGGCCGGACCGCCGCCGACGTCGGCACATCGCGGCGACGGAGTGGAAACGTCGCCATGAGCGGCAGATGCTTCAAGACTTCTGGCGGAACGGACCGTCCGTGGCCGCCGGGGTCGGGCGTCCACCGGTACTTCGCGAAGATCCCCGGTGGTTCCCGGACCGCTTTCTCTGGGGCGAGGTCCACGACTTGAATGCCTGGACGCTGGGGGGCGTGGCCGGGAATGCCGGCCTTTTTGGGAATGCCGAGGGTGTGGCCCGGGCGGCCCGGTGGTGGCTGGTATGGCGGCGGCTTCTACGCCACCTGGAATCCGTCACGTCTGCAGGTCCTTGGCGCTGGGGCTGGCAATCCGGCTGGCCGGGTCAGCCCGGCCGACCGGCATCCGTATGGTCCCACACGGGTTTCACGGGCACGATGGTCGCCCTCGACGGGGACCGGGAGCGGATTTACGTGCTGTTGACCAACCGAGTCCATCCAGAAGTACGGCCTATCGAGATGAACGACGTCCGTCGACGGTGGCTGGAACTTTGCAAGGTTTCCGACGGGGCGTCCAGCCCCGGGGATTAGGCGTCCGCTTCCTCGCTATTCATGAAGGGCTGAAAGCGCAGGACCCGGTGGATATGGGGAAGGTCCAGCATACTCATCAGGAAGATGTGCATCCGACGGGCCATGAACAGCAAGGGCTTGTGCTGATACGGGTCCAACTGGGCAAACAGGTAGTTCTTGGAGATTCCCTGCCCGACCGTCTTCGTCCACTTGCGGATCTCCACGAGCCAGTCCCGGACGTCGACGGGGTTCGATGTCACGACGTACCAGAAGCTATATAGGGTATGGTTCCGCAGGCCGAGGATGGGGATGCGGTAGGTCGTTTGCCAGTCGACGTGCTCCAGGACGGCGTCGGCGACCGTCTCCTCCAAGTGGGGTCGGACGGCCCAGTAAATGTAGTCCAAAAGCCAGCCTCCGCTGGCAAAGTGGCGGACCCGCTCCATCGGGTGCTCGTTGGCCCACAGCTTGAGTTCCTCCAAAAGCTCCAGCTCGTACACCGTCGGTTGCCACGGGGGTCGGAAGGCATCGAGGGGAGCGTGGGGATTGCGTCGGAAGAAGGTGTAAAGCTCGTTCATGAGTCGGAGGTAGTCCTTAACCTCCCGCCCGATCCGGAGGGCCCACATCCGGAAGCGGCTGTTTTCCTCCTCGGGTCGGTGTTCGATCAGCCGGTAGCCCAGCATCTGTAAGGTCTCACTCATGTCTAACCGGAAGTTCACCCGCAGGGGGTAGACTTCCGGTGACAGGACCGTAAAGGCCCGCTTGAAGGGGTCGTAGAACAAAACCCGGTGGTTGTATTCTCGACAGGCTTCATAGGCCAGGAGCATCAGCGGCTTCGTGCCGCCGGCCAGGTTCAAGATCAGCTCCCCGGGCGCATACTGCTGGGCAATCCGGGAGCAGACCCGGTAGATCTGAAAGGGCTTAAAGGCGTCGATCTCGATGAGCTCGATGTACTGGCAGAAGGGTCGGGACTGTTCGATCAGAAAATCCCGAAGGCGATGCGTCCGAGGCGTTAGGATCAGATGGTGCTGGCGAGGCCGGAACTGGCGCACGGCCAGCAGGTCCGGCAACCGGTGATACCCTGCGATGGTGATCATACCGGCAACCCCGGTTTCCATCGGCCACCTCTCCTAGGTCAGGTCAAAGCAGGTCCAAGACGGGTAGGCACCCCTCGAAGCCGCTCCCGTCCGCCGGGTCCAGCGAATCCCCGGGCAGGCTCGGCCGCTGAAACCCTGCAGAGAAACGAGAGGGAAAGCAGGCGTTCCGTCCAGTGCCCCATCGGGGAATCGAGCCCCCCTCCCAGGACTCCGTTGGGTGGGCGTCCGTGTCCCTTTCCCCCCAGGCTTCCCACTTTATCACGGTCTTTTCCCTTTCAACTTCGTTTTCGGAACCATCCCACGCTGGAGGCATTATACCACAAACCCGGCTTTCCCCAAACCGGGAGGCGGAAAGCCGACCCCCGGCCTTCCTACCCATCGCCTTCAGGCGAATCCCCAGGTTGGCAGTAGGGGCGATCGGCCGGTCGCTCCCACGAGAACATTTGCATACCCGGCGTGCGCGTTTTCCGGTGGCCGGACTCGGTCTTCGGTGCTCGGTGTTCGGCCCTCGGCGTCAGACCGAATCCGGTACCAGGTGCCGGGTGCCCGGGACCCGATACCTGGGACCGGGTCCCTGAATGCAAGGCCAGGACCCAGGCTGAATGCTCGGCTCATATTTCGAAAACCCGCACACGGGGTTTGCATGGAACCGCATGGCATTCTATGAAGACTCCAATGACGAACTGGCCGCCCCTGATTGGCCGACTCCCCCAGGGTGCGGTAGACTCTACCCCCATGGAAGAGGAGGTCCGGCATGACCACACAGAAGGCCGTCTCTCTACGGTCCATCTGCCCGGACGTCCGGGGCACGACGTATGCGACGCACTGCATTCATACCTTCTACCCGGCCCGATTCATCCCTCAGGTCCCCCGGTACGTCCTGGAGCGTTATCCTGCTCCACGGCGCCCGGCCCTCGTCTTCG
>Ga0197143_1000342_pt1 | contig 54612 bp, 57 predicted proteins | sample GBS70_MetaG_FD_148603 | JGI IMG/M metagenome (GOLD analysis project Ga0197143, IMG submission 148603) | Sediment microbial communities from Great Boiling Springs, Gerlach, Nevada, United States - GBS 70_MetaG | ecosystem: Environmental > Aquatic > Thermal springs > Hot (42-90C) > Sediment... | reverse complement strand
TATGTGCCATACTTTCTCCACAAAATGCTTCATTTAAAACTTTTTCACTCATTTTTTTCATAGTGTCACCTCCTTTTTATTGTATATCTTCAAGAATATTTATAAGATCATCCTCATGCTCAATTTCATCTTTAAGAATATTAAGAACTATATAATAAGTAATTGGGTCTCTATCTTTAAGATATTCTGCGAGATTCTGATAGACATCAATAGCACACTGTTCTCCTTTAATATTCTGTTTTAAAATTGGTATTACTTCAGGGTCAGTTGGTGCATCATAACCACAGTTTGTCAATTTATACCAATCCTCTGGTTTTAAGACAGGAGTTCCACCAAGTTGAATAATTCTATCTGCAAGCATTTCTGCATGTTTTAATTCATCTCCAGCATGCTGTGTTAATTCAGCAACAACTTCTTCTCTGAATTTTCCTTTTACAACTTTTGCCCCAATCCAGTATTGATAATAAGCAAGCCATTCATCAGAAAGTGCTTTGTTCAACTTATCAATAATTTCACTAACATTTCCTTTAACTATTTTAATACCTTTTCTTTCCATAAACACCTCCTTTTTATTTTTCTTTAAATGCTTTTATTGCTTCTCTTAAATCAGTTAAATATGTTAAAGCAGGACCTCCACCCATCAAAACTGCCACCATACCTGCTTCCATAATTTCTTCTTCAGTTGCACCTGCCTTAAATGCTTTTTCTGTATGAATCCCTATGCAATAAGAACATCTTAAAGCAACTGCAATTCCAACAGCAATCAATTCCTTTGTTTTTAAATCAAGTTTTCCATCTTTTAAAACTGAATTCACAAATTCAACAAATTTTTTAAATTCTTCTGGATTAAAATTTGAAACTTCAGCCATTGCCTTTTTATATTTTTCCATTAATTGGTTCATTTTTCCTCCCTATTTCCAAGTTCTTTATCAAGATACATCAATAGATAATCCTTACCTCCAATCTTTTTAAGTTTTTCAAGTATCACACTTGCATTTTTTTCTTCTTCTACTTGTTCTGTTATAAACCATTGAAGCATTATCTCTGCTGAATAGTCATTTTTTTCTTTTGCAAGAGAATAAAGATTTTCTATATTTTGTGTTATTTTCTTTTCATGTTGAAGTATCTTTTCAAAAACTTCTACTGGTGAAGTAAATTCAGATGGTGGTTTTTCTATTTCCTGAAATATAACACGCTCTCCCCTGTCATTCATAAATTCATAAATCTTCATTGCATGTCCAAATTCTTCTTTTGCCTGAATCTTCATCCAGTGAGCAAAACCTTCAAGATTTATAGAGTCAAAGTAAGAAGCCATTGAAAGATAAAGATATGCAGAATACAATTCTTTTTTAATCTGATTATTCAATTCTTCATATAACTTTTTATCCACCTTTTCACCTCCCTTCAATTAGTTGTTTTTTAAGATTTGATAATTTTATAAAATGTGCTCTTTCCTGTTCTATTATTTTGTCAAGTTGACTATGCTGTGTCTCAGGAACAAATCCTTTTGATTCAAGATAATACATAATTGAATCAAGTTCTCTCCTTATTCCAAAATTTATTGCTTCTATGACATCCTCTTTTTTCATTTCTTTTTCAACACCTTTCGGAAAAATCAACTCTTCTGCATATGCTTTCAAATAAGCAAAATATTCTCCGGGATAACTTTCAGGTGGTTCATATTTTTCTATTTTAGACAATAATTCTTCAAATACTTTTTTATGTTTAACTTCTTCATCCGCAAGAAAAATAAATAAATCTTTTACATCTTTATTTTTTGTTTTCTTTGCAACTTCTCTATAAAATTTTTCTCCATTTTCTTCAATTTTTATAGCAAACTGATAAATCTCACTTACATTAAAAAATACCGCCATATTCACCTCCTTTAAATTAAATTTAAATCTTTATGTTTTTGATAAATTTTTTCAGAGAGTTTTTTTATCTTTTCAAAATCATCTTTTTTGGGATACCCCTCAAAAATGACTGGCTCTATAATTTCCACATTTATTCCTTTTATTGTTTCCTCTAAATATTTTAACATATTTGTTCCCCATAAAAAAGAACCAATAACCGAAACAAACTTTGTTTTTGGTCTTAAAAGTTTAAATAAATAAGTGGCATGTAAAACAACCGGATGAGGTCCAGTTAAAACTGTTGGAGTTCCAATTACAACTGTTGCACAGTCAACAAGAGAAATTGCAAGTTCTCCAATGTCAGTATATGTTAAATTAAATGGTTTTACCTCAATTCCTTTTTCAATCAAATTTTCAATAAAATAATCAATTGCTTTCTTTATACTTCCATGCATTGAAATATAAGGGATAACAACTTGATTTTTTACATTATCAGAAATCCAATCATTATATGCCTCAATAATAACAGAAGGATTGTCATAAATAGGGCCGTGACTTGGAGCAATTATTTCAATCTCATAATTTTTTAATTTTTCAATATGTTTTTTAATATGATTTCTGAAAGGCATCATTATTTCTGCATAGTATCTTTTTGCTGGCTTATAAAAATCATTTTCACTTGCCCATATTTTACTTGTTGCAAGATGTGAACCAAAAAGGTCACAAGGAAAAAGAATTTTATTTTTTATTTCATAAGTCAACATTGTTTCTGGCCAGTGAACCCAAGGCGTATAAATAAATTCAAGTGTTTTTTCTCCTATATTAAGTTTTTCTCCATCTTCAACAGTTATTATCCTATCCTCCGGTATTAAAAGCAAACTCATCAAATATTTCTTTCCTTTTTCGCTAACAACTACTTTTGAAGATTTGAATTTTTCAAGTAATTTTGGAATTGTTCCAGAATGGTCCTGTTCTGAATGATTTGAAATAATATAATCTATCTTTTCAATTTTAAGTTTTTCTATTGCATTAAATAATTTATTTTCTGTCCTTGGGTCAGAAGAATCAATTAAAACATTTTTTTCATCTTTTAAAAAATATGAATTATAACTTGTTCCATCGGGTAAAGGTATTAATTCATCAAAAAGCCGTCTATCCCAATCATTCGTAATTATAGCCCATATATCTTTTTTAATTTCTTTAATAACCATTTTTAACCTCCATATTTTTCAAACATATCTTTCCCTGCTCCACAAACAGGACAAACCCAGTCATCAGGTAGTTTTTCAAAAGGAGTTTCTGGTTCTATACCATTTTCAGGATCACCATTTTCAGGGTCATAAATATAACCACAAACTTTACAGACATATTTATCCATCTTTCCCTCCTTTTTTTAAATTATAACCTGCTTTCTTTACAATTTTTTCAACTTTTTCTTCTTGTAGATCAAAAGGAACATATAATTTTTTATTTTTTAGATTAACATAAACAGTTATTCCCTCTTTTTTAAATTCATTTTCAATTGTTTTTACACAGTGTTCACATTTTATATCAGGAACTTCAAATTCTTTTGTTTTTTCAATTTTCTTCCTAAATCTAAATGTTCTTAAAATTAAAAAAAGTAATAAAAATGAAGTTAAAATTTTAAACCAATTTGGTAAAAAACGACTTTTATGAATATGAACCATAGGTATTTCCTGAGATTTCCATAAAAAATCAATAAAAATACCAAAAATTAAACTCCATAAGATTATAGAAAATAAATAAATCAAAAAATTTCTCCTACCAAGTTTTCCCAGTACAAAAGTCAATGTTGCAGAATTTGTTGCAGGACCTGTAAATAAAAAAACAAGTCCTGCTCCCGGATTCATTCCTTTTGAAATTAAAGATGAGGCAATTGGAATAGAACCTGTTGCACATACATACATTGGGATTCCTATTAAAAACATTAAAGAATAAGAATAAAATGGATTGCTAAAATATTTTGAAATAAAATCATTAGGAACAAATGCTGAAATTAATCCTCCTATTAAAATTCCTATAATTATCCATTTTCCTATATCTCTAATAAGTTCGTTAAATCCATATTTAAAAATAATATTTAATTTTTCTCTATTTGAATGAATATGTAGATTTTCTTCTTCGCAGGAATTACAAGTAAAATCTTTTTTGTAAATTTCTTTGATTTTTTTATCTTTTTCAAATATGTTCACAATTATTCCAGCAAAAATCCCAGAAACAAAAGCAGAAATAGGTCTAATAATTGCAAAAACGGGCCCCAAAAGCGAATATGTTGCAAGAATTGAATCAATTCCAGTTGTTGGTGTTGATATTAAAAAGGATACAGTTGCTCCTTTACTTGAACCTTCTTTATCAAGATGTGTAGCAACTGGAATGACTCCACAGGAACATAATGGTAATGGTATTCCAATAAGATTTGCTTTAAATATTGATGAAAAACTTGGGGAAGAAAGATGATAATAAATTTTTTCTTTTGGAATTAATATTTTCAGAATACCTGCGATGAAAAAACCAAAAATCAAATATGGGCTCATTTCATTCAATAAATACCATGTTTCAATTAAAAATTTTTTAACCATTTTTATTTAAACAATTTTTACATATCCCTATTAGATAAATATGATGTTCCTCAATTTTATGACCATCTATTTTTTTACAATTTATAATTGAACACTTTTTATAAATATCATAAATTTTCCCACAAATTTTACATTTAAAATGCAAATGTGGTTTTTCCAAATAATCATATCTTACCCCGTCTTCTTCAATAAGAATTTCTGAAAGCAATTTTTTGCTTACAAACAATTTTAAAGTATTATAAATAGTTGTTTTAGATAATGTAGGTATCTTTTTGTGTAAACCTTCATAAATTTCCTCCACTGAGGGATGTTTCTTTTTCTCAGCAATATATGAAAAAATTTTTATCCTTTGATATGATGGTTTAATTCCTTTCTCTTCAAATATCGTTAAAATTTCTTCTTTTATCATTTTAATTTATTTCAATTTTGTAATAATTTCAATCTTGTAATAATTATACCCTATTTTTTCTTTTTGTCAAGAGATAATTTTATACTGTTAAAAGAATTTTAAAACCAATTAAAATCAGTATAATTCCTGCAATAAGTTCAAGTTTTTCTCCAAATATTTTTTTGATTCTATGACCAATATAAAAACTTACAAAACAAATTAAAAAAGTAGTTAAGCCAATAATTAATGATGGGGTTAAAACCTTAATTTTCAAAAGAGAAAAAGTTAGTCCAACTGCATAAGCATCAAAACTTGTTGCAAATGAAAGAATTAAAAGAATAAATTTTTTATTAAAATCAATTGTTTTTTCTATTTTTCTTGATTCATAAATTAATTTTGCTCCGACTATAAAAAGTATTAAAAAAGCAACTATATGGTCAAATTTATAAATGTATTTTAAAAATCTAATGCCAGTTAACCATCCAAAAATAGGCATAATGAACTGAAAAAATCCAAAAGAAAAAGATATTTTGAAACTGTTAAATAATTTTTTTCTATCAATCAAACTACCTGCAATAATAGATACAGAGAAAGCATCCATTGAAAGTGAAATGCCAATTAAAAAGTTTGTTAATAGTCCCATTTTATGATAAAATATTCCATCTTAATTTTAAAAGGAATTAAAATGATATTTATACTCACTCTCTTACTTTCATTATATATGGGTTGGTCAATGGGAGCAAATGATGCTGCAAACTGTGTTGGTGCTGATATTGGCTCTGGTGTAATGAAATTAAAACATGGAATAATTATAACAATTTTATTTTCATTTCTTGGAGCAATTTTATTTGGTTCAAATGTTATAAAAACAATTGGTAAAGGTGTGGTTCCATTAAATGTTTTACCACAAGATATTGCAAGTTTAATCAGTTTAGTTTCACTTTTTGGAGCGGGAACATGGATTACAATTGCAACTTATAAAAAATATCCTGTTTCAACTTCTCATTCTATAGTTGGAGCAATATGGGGTATTGGCTTTCATAAAGGAGTAAAAGCAATAAATTTTAAACTTGCAAAAGAAATAATTCTTACATGGGCACTAATTCCTTTAATTTCGGGTATAATATCTTATGGAGTGATTAAAATCTTATTATTCTTTATAGGAGGATAAAAATGGAAAAAACAAGAAATATTTTATTTTGGTTGGGACAGAAAGAAGAAAGGGAAATATTAAATGATGAAATGAAACATGTTGAAATTTCACTTAAATGTGTAGAAGAAATGAAAAATGCTATTGAATCATTTATCAAAGGAAAAAATGAAGAGAAGGATTTACATATTTCAAATGTAAAAAATTATGAACACAATGGAGATGAAATTAGGAAAAAAATTACAGTTGAACTTTCAAAAGGTCTTCTTTTTCCACTAGATAGAGAAGATTTAATAATTTTAAATGAAGAACTTAATGACATTGCAGATGGAGCAAAAGGAGTTGCAAGATTACTTAAATTTTTTGATGAAAAATTATCTGACGAAATGGGAAATTCACTTTTATCTTTTTCCATAATTGCTTTAAAGGCTGCTGAAAAACTTAAAAATGCAATTGGATCATTAATTAAAAATGATATACAAAAACTTCTTGAAGAGTGTACTCATATAGAAATACTTGAAGAAGGAGGTGATGATAGAAGAAGAGAACTTATAAAGGTTTTAATAAAAGAAAATTTATTTGCTCCAAAAACCCTTCTCCTTTACGAAATTATTGATACACTTGTAAACCTTGCAGATTCAATTAAAAAACCAGGAGATCTTGTTAGAATTCTTGGAATAAAGGCAAAATGAACCATTTCAACATTGAAACATATAAAAAAAAGATATTTAAAACAATTTCAAAGTATAAACTTGTTGAAAAAGGAGACAAAATTTTTGTTGGGCTCTCCGGTGGAAAAGATAGTGGGTCTGCTTTTTTTCTTTTAAATGAATATATCAAAAAAAATAAAATAGATTGTGAAATTTATCCATTTTTTATAAAACTTGGCGATTTCATCCCTGAAGAAGTTTTAAATATAGTAAAAAAACAGGCAGAAATATGTGAAATTCAACTTAAAATATATAATATTTATGATTTTGGTATTGATTATGAAAAAATTGCTAAATTAAATAGACCAATATGTAGTTCATGTGGAACAATTAAAAGATATTTAATGAATAAAATACCAAGAGAGGAAGGAGCAACAAAATTATGCACAGGTCATCATGGAGATGATTTTATTGTTTTTTTTATTAAGAATATAATTGGAAAAAATATTGATTGGATTTCAAAATTTACTCCTTTACTTGAAGGTAAAGGAAAGCAACTTTCAAGAATAAGACCATTATTTTTTGTTGGAGGAGAAGATAATAAAAATTTCTGTGATGCCATTGGTTTTCCTTATATAAAAGAGGATATATGCCCTCATAAATTCTTAAAACAGAAAATTGATAAAAGAAGAGAAAAATGGTATCAAACAATAAATGAAATTGAGAAATGGCAGCCAAATTTTAAAGAATATTTTCTTGAAGGTATAAGTTTGTTAGCAGAAAAATTATGTAAAACTTCAGATATACCAAAAGAATGTGAAATATGTGGAGAACCTACAAATACAAAAATATGTGCTTTTTGTAGATTGTTTGAAAGTCAAAAGAAATTAACAAATGTATAAAGATTATTCCATTTTTTTGAGTTTTTTTGCAGGATTTTTATCTTTTTTCACTCCTTGTATCCTACCATTGATTCCTATCTATTTTTCATACATAACAGGTTATACAATTGGTGAAATGGAAAAAAATGATATATCTTATATTAAAGTTTTTCTTACATCTTTATTTTTTGTCCTTGGATTTACAACTGTTTTTATCTTACTTGGTCTCTCCTCAACTTTTATTGGGAAAATAATATCTGAAAAAAAAGAAGTTTTAAGAATTGTTGGAGGAATATTTTTAATCTTTTTTGGCTTACATCTAACAGGTATTTTGAAAATAAAAAAATTATATCATGAAAAAAGATTTAAAATAAAAAAAATCAAAATAGATTACTTAAGCGCTTTTATTATTGGAATAGGATTTTCTGCTGGATGGACGCCATGTGTTGGACCAGTTTTATCTTCAATACTTATTTTATCCTCAATGCAACAAACTATTAAAAAAGGAATTCTTCTTTTATTTTTCTATTCACTTGGAATTGGCCTACCCTTTGTAATTATCTCACTTTTGATTAAAAAAATTTTTATTTTTCTAAATAGAATTAAAAAATATTACCATTTAATAGAAATAATTTTAGGTAGTTTACTCATAATGTGGGGCTTTTTGCTTTTATTTAATAAAATTAAGTTTTTTTAATCAAGTTTTACTTTATATTTTTTCAAAACTCCAACTCCAGGCAGTTTTCCAATAAGTGGTTTTGCATATTCAATAAATTTTTCAGTTACCCAGTTATTTTCACTATTTATAAATTCGTCTGGCATATTTCTTGTTTCTCTTGCAACAGATTCAAGTGCAACTAACTCATAATAAACTTTATACTTTTCCCCTTTTTCTCTTTTTATTGATACTGAACCACTTTCATATTTACCCACTGCATATTTTACAGCAAGTTGTCCTACTTTGTATGCTTCCTTTATATCTATTTCTGAATAAATTCCAGGAAAAGACCTCTGTAAATAACCAAATGTATCTGCTCTTACCCTACTTATTTTCAACTCCCTTCTTACTAAATCTGCAAGCAAATCTCCAAGAGCTCCAGTTCCACTTAACTGAACATTTCCATGAGAATCAACCTCTTTTGTAAATTTTGCTGCAATTGCTTCTCCTTTTTCATCTGAAATTCCCTCTGATACAGCGACCAAACATCTTCCATATTTTTTAACTACTTCATCTACATCTTTAAGAAATTTTTCTATAATAAATGGTTTTTCAGGGAAATAAATAAGATGAGGGCCATCATCTTCATATATTTTTGCAAAAGCACTGGAAGCCACCAAAAATCCAGCATGACGTCCCATTATAACATCTATCTTAACTCCAGGAAGTGATTTATTATCAAGATTATCACCAATCATTGCCATTGCCACAAATTTTGCTGCAGATGGATAACCTGGAGTATGGTCATTTTCTCTCAAATCATTGTCTATTGTTTTTGGGATGTGAAAACATTTAAATTCATATCCTTCTTTTTTCGCATTTTCGTTAAGAATATATGCTGTTTCTGCTGAATCATTACCTCCAATATAGAAGAAATACCTTATATTATACTTCTGCATATTTTTAAAGATTTCTATGCACTCCTCTTGCGTTGGTTTTTTTCTTACACTTCCCAATGCAGCACAAGGAGTATATGCAACTTTTTTCAAATCAGTAAATTTTTCTTTCCTTAAATCAATAATATTACCTTCAAGAATTCCTTTAATTCCATATAAAGAACCATAAATTTCTTTTATCTCATTGTGTTTTTTGGCTTCAATTATTGCACCAACTAAACTTTGATTTATAACGACTGTAGGACCGCCACTTTGTGCAATTAACATGTTTCCCTTTATTTTCGCCATATCCTACCTCCTTTTTTAAAATTATACACTAAATTTTTAAAAATTGAAATATTTTTTAAAAAGGTATAATATAATTTTAATATGGAAGGGAAAAGATTACTTATATTGAGTGAAATTTTATTATTTGTAGTTTTTGCAACTGTGTTATTTTTTGTATCTGCCTTTTTTGAACCATTAACATCTTTAAAATTTCTTATAAAAAAATTACTTCCTTTTCTTGGAGTAACATCTTTTTTTCTTTTTTTATGTTTTAAACTAATAGAATATTACCATTCTCAAATTTTAAAACAAAAACAAGTAATGGAAAAATTGAATAAGGATTTATATAAATTAAGTTCTGACTTAAAAATTGAAAAGTTATTACAGAATTGTCTTGAAATATTAATTGAATTTTACAAGGGGGATATTGGTGTTTTACTTATTGTAGACGAAAATCTAAAAAAATATATTTCAACTGATATAATAACAATGAATATACGAAATTTTAGTAAAAATGAAAATGTAAAAGAAAATTACATTTACATTACTCTTTCACCTAACAAAATTTCAGCAGATGAAAAAGAAAAGGTTAAAAATTTAATATATGAATATGGCCTTGAAAGATGTGAAGGAATTATTACTTTACCCATTTATAATGAAAAAAGGACAAAGGCGATTGGAATAATTGGTCTATTTAAAAGAAGCAAAAGAGAAATTACAAATGAATTCAACAGGACAAAAGAAATCATGGAAATATTTTTAAGTCATTTAAATCTTGAAATTGAAAATTCTATATTACATGAAGAATTAAATATCGCATCAATAACAGACCCTCTTACTGAGTTATACAATAGAAGATATTTTAACATGAGATTAAAAGAAGAATTTTTGAAAGCCAAAAGAGAAGGTTATCCATTTTCTATAATGATTTCAGACCTTGATAATTTTAAACAGTATGTTGATAAATTCGGTCATCCTCTTGGTGATATTATATTAAAGGAACTTGCAAATGTAGTGAAATTATCTTTGAGAGCAACAGATATTATTTGCAGATTTGGTGGAGATGAATTTGCATATATTTTACCATTTTCTACAAGTTTTGATGCAAAAATAGTTGCAGAAAGAATTAAGAAAAATGTTCAAAATTACAAATTTTTAAAAGGTAATGTTGATGAAGAGGTCCATATTACTTTAAGTATTGGTATTGCCAGTTTCCCTGAGCATGGAAATTCTGAAATTGAAATTTTGTCTAAGGCAGATAATGCTCTTTTTATAGCAAAAAGTATTGGTAAAAATGAAATTGTTATATATGACGAAAGAGGAGGTTAAAATGTTAAATGAATTTGTTGTTTCATTATTACTTGTATCAATTATTTTTATTATTTGGATTACTTCCATTGTTTTGTTCAGTATAAAAAAGAAAAAAGGAATTATCTCTTTTATTATGTCATTGGTTTTCACATTTTTTGCTGGTTATTACATCTATCTTGTTTTTTATATTAAGCCAGTTTTAAAAACTTTTGAAAAATATGAAAATATAGAAAAAGTAATTTTAAAACCTAAAATTGAAAATTTTAATAAATTTGAGGATATTTTTCTTATTTTTCAGATAAATGGAAATAATATTAAAGTTGGAATAGGTGACGAAATTGAAATCAAAAAAAATACTCTATTTATAATAGAGGATGTTGAAGGAGTTGATAAAGAAAATCTTAAGGTAAATCTTGTAGGATTTATCGGCAACCCAAAATATAATGATGGTCAGGATTTAGGATATAAAATAAATTATGCAAATATTCGTAAGGATAAACAAATAGGAAAAGATAAGTTTAAAATAGAAATTAAAAAAGATAATAAAGAAATAGGGTTGGTGTTTATAAAATTTGTTGATTAAATGGTCTCTTATATTGAAATTGAATTGAAAGAAATAGAAAAGAGAATAAATTTATTTTTTGAAAAATTAAAAAAATGTGATATTTGTGGTTGGAATTGCAATATAAATAGATATTTACAAAAATCACATTGTAAAAGTGGCATTGAGTTAAAAATTTCAAGTTATGGACCCCATTATGGAGAAGAAAGGATAATCTCTGGAAAAAGAGGCTCGGGCACTATTTTTTTTACAAATTGTTCAATGAAATGTGTATACTGTCAGAATTATGATATAAGTCAACTTGAAAATGGTTATTATATTTCAATAGAAAAACTTTCAAATATAATGTTAAAACTACAGGAATTTGGTTGTCATAATATAAATTTAGTTACACCAACTCATTTTATTCCACAAATATTAAAAGGAATTTATTATGCAATAAAAAATGGTTTAAAAATTCCTTTTGTTTATAATTGTGGAGGATATGAAAATGTAGAAACATTAAAATTGCTTGAAGGGATAATTGATATATATATGCCTGATGCTAAATATGGAGATAATGAAAAAGGTAAAAAATATTCAGGAATTCCAGATTATTGGGATAAATGTAAAAAAGCACTTATTGAAATGAAAAGACAGGTAGGCGATATAATATTAAATGAAGAAAAAGTTGCAATAAAAGGCCTTTTGATAAGACATTTAGTTTTACCAAATAATATTTCTTCATCTGAAAATGTTTTGAAATTTATAAGGGATGAACTTGGTGAAAATACATGGATAAGTTTATTAAGTCAGTATCATCCAGAATATAAAGCGTATATCTATCCTGAAATTAATAGGAGAATTACTTTTGATGAATATAATAAAGTTGTTGAAATAACTTATAAACTTGGGCTTAAAAATGTAATATATCAAGGATATTTACTATGAAAAAAGGGATTATAGTAAGTTTTGAAGGCATTGATGGATGTGGAAAGACAACGCTTTCAAAAAAATTTTATAAGTACCTTATTGGTAAAAAATATAAAGCAGTAATTTTACACGAACCTGGGGGAACAAAAATAGGAGAAAAAGTTAGAAAATTGCTTTTAAAAGAAGATGAAAAAATAAATAAATATACTGAACTTTTTCTTTATCTTGCGAGTAGAACAGAATTAGTGCAAGAAAAAATTAAAAAATATTTAAAAGAGGGTAAAATTATTATTCTTGATAGATATATTGATTCAACATATGCTTATCAGGGATACGGAAGGAAAATACCTTTAAAATATATTGAAAAATTGCATAGAATTTTCATAGGCAAAAACTTTTTCCCTGATATAACATTTTTGATTGATGCAAAGCCAGAAAATCTAATTAAAATATTAAAAAAAAAGAAGATAGATAGAATTGAAAGAGAATCAATTGAATTTCAGAGAAAAATAAGAGAAGGTTATTTAAAACTTGCCAAAAGAAAAAAAAGAATAAGAGTTATAAAAAGGAAAAGTTTAGAAGAAACATTCCAAAAAATTGTAGAAATTTGGGAGAATTTTTTAAATGAAAATAGAAGAAATAAAGAAATTACTTTTAAAAGCAAAAGAAAAAAATAAAATTCAAAATTCATATATTATTTATGGTGGCAGAGAAGAAGAAAGAAGAGAAGTTGCTATTTTTTTAAGTGGAATTTTGAATTGTGATAAAAATTTTTGTAAGGAATGTGAAATTTGTAGAAGGATAACAACAAACACTTATCCAGATTTAAAATTGATAATTCCTGAAAAAAATATACTTTCAATAGATGATGTAAGGGAGGTAAAAAATGATATATTCGTAAAACCATATTATAACAAATATAAAATTTACGTGTTTGAAATAGAATATATAAAAGAAGAAGCAAGCAATGCATTTTTAAAAATTTTAGAAGAACCCCCAGAATATGGAATAATTATTATTTTAACTCCTAATGTAAATTTCCTATTGCCTACAATAATCTCAAGATGCTCAAAAATTTATATAAATTTTGCTCTTCCAAAATATAAAGAAGATTTTGAGAAAAATAAAAAAGAATTCATAGAATTTGTTGATTTATTAATAAGTAAAAAATACTGGGACTTTTTCAAAAAAATAGATATATTTTGTAAAAATAGAGAAAGAGAAGAAATAGAAAGATGGATTGAAAGTATTACATTTTTCCTTAGAGATTCTTTTTATCATAGTTATCATTTTCCTGACGAATTTTTAATTGATAAAAATTTCAAACCAATTGAAAATTTAGAAAAAACTAATATTCAAAAAATAGAAAAAATTTGGGAAATAAAACAGAGAATTAAATATAATGTTAATTTAAAACTTGCTGTTGAAACTCTTTTATTTCTATTTTTTTCAGAGAAAGAGCATAACTAATATAAACATTAGTAAAAAACTGAAAGTATAATATAATAGATAGACAAGTATAATAAAGAAACAAGTAAAGCCGAAGTGGCGGAAAGGCAGACGCGCCAGGTTCAGGACCTGGTGAGGGCAACCTCGTAGGGGTTCAAATCCCCTCTTCGGCATTTTTAAAATTAAATCCCTTTTCAAAAACTTTTAAACATGCCTTCACTACTTCTTTGTCATAATATATTCCCTTATATTTTTCAATCTCTTCAAGTGCTTCACTTAAAGAATATTTTTTTCTATAAGGTCTATGTGATGTCATCGCCTCTATAACATCTGCAACTTGTAAAATCTTTGCTTCAAATATTATTTCATCTCCCTTTAAAGAATTTGGGTAGCCACTTCCATCAACTCTTTCATGATGTTGTAAAATTATTTTTGATATATTCCATGGGAATTCAATATCTTTAATAATATTGGTTCCATAGATAGGATGCATTCTAATAAATTCCCATTCTATTTCATTCAATTTTCCTGGTTTTGCAAGAATATCTGTTGGTATATTAACTTTTCCTATATCATGTAAAAGAGAGGCAATTTTTATCCCTTCTATTAAACTTCCAGAAAATCCAATCTTTTTGGCAATTTCCACAGCAAGAATTGCTACATTTTTTTGATGTTTCGCAGTATATGGGTCTCTAAATTCCATAACATCAGAAAGTGCGTGTACTGCTTGTATTAAAATTGTTTTTTCCTTTTCAATTGCTTTTTTTAAGTTATCCACAATTACTCTTCTTTCAGTTATATCTCTGAAACATAATAAAAATGCTTCTTTCCCTTTATATTTTAATTTTTTCCCAATACTTTCTATCACAAATTTTGTTCCCTTGGCATCTTCAATTTCATATTCTGTAAAATAACCACCTTTATTTTCATAAATAAGTTTCAAATCATTTTTAAATAAATCTTTCGTTTTTAAAAAATCTAAAATATTTTTACCAATAATATCCTTCGGTTTATTAAAACCAAAAAGATGGGCCCCAGTAATGTTTGAAAATAAGATTTCACCTTCCAAATCAATAACAATAATTCCATCCAAAAGAGTTTCTGTTAAAACTTTATAATTTGCTTGCGATTCTTTGATTTCATTAATTAAAATTCTCTCTTTTGTTATATCTCTTACTGTCACAAACCTCATTTTTTTTCCTTCAATATCAACATTTTTAACATTTATTTTTACATATATTTCCTCTCCATCTTTTCTTATGCAAACTGTCTCAAATTCACCTATTTTTTCTTCTTCAATAACTTTTTGCCAAAACTCTTTAGTTTTATGAGAGCATAAATCTAAAATACTTTTACCAAACAATTCCTCTTTTTTATATCCAAAAATTTCAGCATATTTCTCATTACAATAAATTATATAACCTTTATAATTTAAACTAATACCTGCGTCTGAAAGAAAAAGGAAACTTTTAAAAATTTTTTCTTTTGAAATCAAATTTTTAATTTTATCAGATAAATTTTTAAGTTCTTTTTCAAATTTGTTCATTTTAAAACTCAAAAATAAATCCACTTATTACTATACCTTTAATTTTTTTATAATTCAAGTTTTTTTCAGGAATAAGAACTTCTAATTTTTCATTTTCAAATTTATTTATAATCCCAAGTGTAAAATCTTCAAAAAACTCATTCCTTAAACTACAAATTTTTCCTTTAAAATTAGTTTTTAAAAAATCTGTTGTTTTAAAATTTAAAATTTTGACTGAAATTTCATTTAGATTTAAATTAATAATCTTCAAATTATTAAAATATTCTAAAAAAATCATTTTTCTATAATTCGCTCTATCTTCAGGATTTTTTGATGGCAAATTTTCAACCTTTATTTTTTTAAATTTGATATCTGTGGAATTTAAAAATATCTCAATTTTTTTAAGTTCATTTTCCTTCTCAAGCAATATTACAAAGTCAGGTTTTAAAATTTCAATTTTATTTATTTTTAAAGACAAGGCAATTTCATCTCTTACATAGCCAGTAGTATCAATCAAAATCTTTCCTTTTTTTTCATTTAAATATCTGTCAATCTTAGTAATTCCAGTGATAAATTCAATAATTGCAGATGAAGGCGTAATAGAACCTACAAAATAAAACTTTTCTGGATTCAAATAAAAATTTTCAATTTTACTTTCAACTTTTGCATAACCAATTGTAGTTGGAGGCCCTACATGTGATTGTCCTATATCACAATCAAAGATATAAACGTCTTGTTTATCAAATAGGAAATTTGCAATATCTTTTATTAAAGTTGTTTTTCCTGTATCAGTTCCTCCGATAAAAAGAACCTTCTTAATATCCTTTGATAAGATAATTTCTAAATCCTCTTTTTTTAATAATTCTATTTTCTCCATTTCAAAGTAAGATAACCAATTATCTTATAAATCAATTTTCCACAAATTAAAGAGGATGGAGTAAAAATTTTTGAAGGAGAAAGTTCAACAACATCAAAACCAATTATTTCAATATCCTCTCTTAATATGAATTTTTTTAAAAATTCAATTGTTTCATCCCATAAAAAACCGCCAGGTTCTGGTGTTCCTGTTTCTGGAATTAATGATGGGTCAAAAAAATCAACATCAATTGAAAGATAATATTTACCAGAAGGAACATCTTTTGAAATTTTTTCATACCATTTTTCTTTTTTCATATCAAAAGCATAATAAATTTTAACTCTTTTTTCTCCCTTTAAAAAGTTAAATTCTTCTTTACTTATACTTCTAACTCCTAAAATATTTAAATTTGTATTTGTTTCCAATATTCTTCTATTAACACAGGCATGAGAAAACCTTGTTCCATTATATTTATCTCTTAAATCAGAGTGAGCATCAAGACATATATAATTTAAATCACTGAAATATTTTTTATGCCCTTTAAATAATCCAAATGTGATTGAATGTTCTCCTCCTATTCCTATCACAAATTTATTATTTTTTAGGTAAAAAGAAGTAATTTTTTCAATTTTTTTTGACATTTTTTCAGGAGATGACAAATCACATTCTATTTCGTCTTCTGTTTTTATTCCAATTTCATATGGTTCAAACTGAAGTTCTTCATCATAGAGTTCAAAATTTCTTGAGGAATAAATTATACTTAAGGGAGCAAATTTTGTCCCTGGATTTCCTGTAACAGTTGACTCATAAGGAATGGGTAAAATAATAAATTTTGCTTTTTTAAAACTAACTTCTGGTATAGAGAGAAAATTTAAAAAAAATTTTTCCATATTTTGACTCCTTTATTTTTTATGATATATTATACTATAACCTATGGAAAGAAAAGAATTGGGCCAAATTTTACTTGAAAAGGGACTTATTACTCCCGAACAACTTGAAGAAGCATTGGTTTTACAAAATAAAGAAAAAAAATTTCTTGGAGAAATTTTAGTAGAAAAAGGATATGTAAAAAAAGAGGATATATTTGAAGCACTGACTGAACAGAAAAAAGCAAATGTAATAAAATTGTCAAAATTTAAAGGTATTAAACCAGAAATTGTTAAAATTATTGATGAAAATATTGCAAGAAGATTTACTTTAATTCCAGTTGCGAGAGAAAATGACACATTAACTATTGCAATGAAAGACCCAACAGATATAGTTGCTATTGATACAGTAAAAAGATTAACTGGATTAAAAATTAAAGTTGTAAAGGCAGATGAGAAAGAAATAATTGATTTTATTGAAAGATTCTATTCAGGTTATGAAGGAATGCCAGAAACAATCTCTGAACTTGAAGAAATACCTGAAGAAAAGGAAGAAGTAGATATTAATCAATTAAAGATTGCTGCTGAAGATGCTCCTATTATAAGATTTGTTAATTCGCTTTTTGTAAAGGCTATAGAAAAAAGAGCAACTGATATACATCTTGAACCTCGGGAAAAAGATGTTTCTGTAAGATTTAGAATAGATGGTGTTTTACATAATTTTCAATCTACACCCAAAAGTGCCTACCCAGGGATAGTTACACGCCTTAAAATTCTTTCAAATCTTGATATTGCAGAAAGAAGATTGCCACAAGATGGAAGATTTAAAGTTAAAATTGGTATGAGAGAAATTGATATAAGAATATCTACTCTTCCCACAATCTATGGAGAAAAAATAGTTATGAGATTACTTGACAAAGAAAAATTAGTTTTAAATATGGAAGAACTTGGATTTGAAAAAGACGATTTGGAAAAATTTAAAAATGCATTAAAAAGACCTTATGGCATGATAATTGTAACTGGACCAACAGGAAGTGGGAAAACAACTACTTTATATTCAGGATTGAGTTATATAAATACACCAGAAAAAAATATAATTACTATTGAAGACCCAGTTGAATATGAACTTGAAGGAATAAATCAAGTTCAAGTTAAACCTAAAATTGGTCTTAATTTTGCAAATGTTTTAAGACATATTTTAAGGCAAGACCCTGATGTTATAATGGTTGGAGAAATAAGAGATACAGAAACGGCCCAAATTGCGATTCAGGCCTCATTAACAGGACATCTTGTAATTTCAACTTTACATACTAATGATACTGTTTCAACAATTTCTCGTCTCTATTATATGGGAATTGAACCTTATTTAATCGCTGATTCTCTCTTAATTATCCTTGCTCAAAGATTAGTAAGAAGAATTTGTAATGAGTGTAAAATAATAGATGAGGGAGGTACAGATGTTTTAAAAAGTATGGGAATAGAAAGTAAAGCATATAAAGGGAAAGGTTGTAGTATATGTGATTTTACTGGTTATTTTGGAAGAATAGCAATATATGAAGTTTTAGAGTTAACAAAAGAAATTAAGGAAATGATAATCAAAAAAAAGTCTGAAAATGAAATAAGAGAAGTTGCAAGAAAAAATGGAATGAAGACTTTAAGAGAATCTGCAATTAAAAAAGTTGTTGATGGAATAACTACTATTTCTGAAGCATTAACTGCAACAATTATATGAAAAAAATAGATGAAATTTTAAAATATGCTATTGAAAAAAAAGCATCCGATATTCATATTCTTGCTAAAATTTCTCCTTACATAAGAATTGATGGTAAACTTGTTCCTACTCCTTTTTCTCCTTTATCTAACGAAGAATGTAAAAAAATTATATATGAAATTTTAAGAGAAGACCAAATTAAAATATTTGAAACAACAAAAGAACTTGATTTTTCCTATGGAATTGAAGGCATTGGGAGATTTAGAATAAACTTACATTATCAAAGAGGAACAATAGGAATTTCAATTAGACCAATAAAAGATGTAATACCAACTTTTGAACAACTGGGACTCCCTTCCGATGTTGTAAAAAAGATGCTTTCTTATCCATATGGTTTAATTTTAATATGTGGTCCAACTGGAAGTGGTAAATCTACAACTCTGGCTTCTATGGTTGATTATTTAAATGAAAATTATCCTATCCATATTATTACTATTGAAGACCCAATTGAATATTTGTTTAAACATAAAAAGGCAATCGTAGAACAAAGAGAACTTGGAACAGATACAGAGTCATTTTCTGAAGCATTAAAAAGGGTCTTAAGACAGGACCCAGATGTTGTTCTTATAGGAGAAATGAGAGATAAAGAAACAATTGAGTCAGCATTAAGAATAGCAGAAACAGGACATCTTGTTCTTGCGACATTACATACAGGAGAAGTTACTCAGGCAATAGGGAGAATTGTAAATGTTTTTCCAGGTGAACAACAATCAACTATAAGAACTCAACTTTCTTTGGTTTTAATAGGTATTATAGTTCAACAATTAATTCCAAGATTAGATAAAAAAGGAAGAGTCCTTGCAACTGAAATCATGATAATTACTTCTGCAATAAGAAGTTTAATAAGAGAAGGAAATTTTGCACAAATATATTCACAAATACAAACAGGCGGAGAACTTGGAATGAGAACAATGAATTCTTCACTTGCTTATTTATATAAAAATGGTTTAATATCAAAGGATGAAGCATTTGCAAGGAGTCCAAATTTAAAAGAATTAAAAGGATTGATAGGAGCATAGGATGGCTAAATTTTACTATATTGCTAGAGACCTTTCAGGAAAAAAAATAGAAGGAATAATTGAAAGTAATGGTTTAGGAGAAGTTGTTTTAAATTTAAGAAGAAAAAATCTTACTCCAGTTGAAATTAATATTATTGAAGAAAAAGGGATAACAAATATAGAAAAAAAGGAAAAAAAGAAAAGGGGAAGAGTATCTTTAGGAGAACTGGCAATATTTTCAAGGCAATTTGCAACAATGCTTGATGCAGGTGTTTCAATTATAGATATTCTATCTGACCTTTCTGAACAAACTGCAAATAAATATTTTAAAGAAGTTCTTGAAAATATAAAAAAAGATATTCAAGCAGGAAGTAGTTTTTCAAGTGCAATTAGCAAGTATCCAAATATTTTTTCTCCTTTATATGTTGCACTGGTAAAATCTGGAGAAGAAAGTGGAAATCTTGTTGGTGTTATGACAGAACTTTCATCTTATATTGAAGATCAGATAATTTTATTAAGAAAATTAAGACAGGCATTGAGTTATCCAGCAGTTATTCTTGTTTTCTTTATAGGTGTGGTTTCTTTTGTCTTTCTTTTTTTAATCCCTAAATTCCAATCTATATTTTCAAGTTTTGGAGCAAAATTACCGGGACTTACTCTTTTAATCTTTAAAGCAAGCCAGATTTTTCTTAAGTTTTTACCTTTATTTATTGGTTTTATTTTCCTTCTTACAATTTTTATACACTTTTACAGAAATACAAAAATTGGAAGATGGCAGATTGACCTATTAAAATTAAAATTTCCTTTAATTGGAAAACTTATACATAAAATTGCACTTTCAAGATTTTCACGTTCACTTTCAACATTAATTGCAGGTGGTGTTAGTATAAATAGTGCTCTTGAAATAGTGGCAGGAACTACTGGGAATGTTATAATTGAGGAGTTTATAAAAAAAGTTAGAAAAGGAGTTATTGGGGGTAAAGTTTTAAATGAAGAAATGAAAAAATATAAAATTTTTCCACCAATACTTGTAAGAATGGTAAGAGTTGGTGAGGAAACAGGAAGATTAGAAGATATGTTAAATAGAGTTTCAAAATTTTTTAGGGATGAAGTTGATGCAACAATAAATATTTTAACTTCAATAATAGAACCGATTTTAATAATAGGCCTTGGAATTATTGTTGGAATTGTTGTTCTTGCTATATATTTACCGATATTTAAACTTGCAGGAACATTAAGATAAAAGTTATAATATTAAATAATGGCAAGACTAAAATACATAGAGAATGCAAAAGAATTGTTAAGGAAATGTCCAAAAGAGGATAAATGGTATGCTGATGAGAAATATGTGAAAAGTGCTTTTGGAATATTATATCTTGGAATCTTAAAATCAATAGATGATTTTTTAATTCAAAAAGGTGTCAGTAAGAAAAATTTACCAAAATCTATAGATGAATATATAAAATATTTTAAAAAATTCCTTTTACCATATAACGGAAAACTAATGAAAGAGTTTCTTGTTCTTTATGACCAGATTCATATTGCTGGATATTATAGAGGGCTTATTCATGATATTAAAATAGTAAATGAGTTGATTGAAAGAGCAAAAGAATTTATAATAAAAATAGAAAAATTGAAGAAAGGAGGTGAAAAAAATGAGAAAAAATAGAAAAAGAGGTTTTACATTGATTGAGTTAATGACAGTAGTTATTATTGTTGGTATTCTTGCTGCTATTGCTGTTCCTTTGTATAGAGGAAATGTAAAAAGGTCAATGGCAGCAGAAGGAGCAGCATTACTTGGCTCAGTTAGAACAGCAGAAAGAGTTTATTATTCAGAACATGGAAGATATACAGATGATAAAACAAAACTTGGAGTAGATACAACAGGAAACAAATATTTTAAAGATTATACAATAACACTTACAGGAGGAGGAAGTGGTTTTATAGCAACTACAACAGGAACTGGAGATGCAGCAGGAATTACTGTAACTATTGACCAAGATGGAAATTTGAGTTATGAAGGAATTTAAAGAGGAGGTAAAAAATGAGGAAGAATAGAAAAAGAGGTTTTACTTTAATTGAATTAATGACTGTTGTTATAATTGTTGGTATTCTTGCTTCAGTTGCAGTTCCATTATATAGAGGTCAGGTCAAAAGAGCAATGGCAGCAGAAGGAGCAGCATTACTTGGGTCAGTAAGAACAGCAGAAAGAATTTATTATGCAGAACATGGAAGATATACAGATGATAAAACAAAACTTGGAGTAGATACAACTGGAAACAAATATTTTAAAGATTATACAATAACACTTACAGGAGGAGGAACAGGATTTACAGCAACTACAACAGGAACTGGAGATGCAGCAGGAATTACTGTAACTATTGACCAAGATGGAAATTTAACTTATAGTGGGATTTAAAAATTAACTGGGCTGAATAATATATAAGGCCTTTATAAAATTATGGATTTAAAAGTGTGCATTGACTTAGGTTCAAAGTTTATAAAAATAATTGAAGGTTATGAAAAGAAAGGTAAAGTATTAATAAGAAAAATTGAGAAGATAGAAAATCCTATAGAAAACTTCAGAAAAATAACGGATGAAGAGGAAATAGAAATACTTGGAAATTTTTTGAGAGATTATTTAAGAAAAACAGAGACAAAAGGTAAAATTTGTTTTTTTACTGTTAGTGGAGATGATGTAATTTACCACTATTTTCAACTTCCAAATTTATCAGAAGAAGAACTTGAAAATGCTATAAAACTTGAAGCAATTCAAATAATGCCAGAACCAGTTGAAAATTACGATTATGATTATATCTCATACAATTTTGATGGAAAAAGAAATATCATGTTGACTGCTTTCCCTAAGAGGAAAACAAAGATTTATATTGATATTTTTACAAAGTGTAAATTAAAACCTTTAATAATGGAAACAACATGCTCTTCTATAGTGAATTCTTTTTTATTTTTTAAAAAGGAGGATTTGTTTGCAATCTTAAATATAGGCAATTCAATTTCAAATATCTCAATTTTCTTAAAAGACAAATTTGTTTTTTTTAGAGATATAATCTTTGGAGGCAAGATTATTGGTGATATAGAGAATGTTAGTAAAGAAGTATTAAATGAAGTTATAGATGGTCTTGTTGAAGAAATAAATATATCTTTAAAATATTTTGAGAACCAAACAGAGAAAAAAATAGAAAAAATTTACATTACAGGCGGTGGTTCAATCATACCTAATTTAAAAGAACTTCTTGAGGAAAAAACTAAAATTCAGTTTGAAATTTATAATCCTTTATTATATCTCAAAGAGAACTTAATTCCACCTGAAATAAAAGAAAAAGGAGTATTTTTCACATCTGCATTTGGGTTACTGATAAGGAAAATATTATGATAGAAATTAATCTTTTAAAAAAAAGATGGGAAATTTATAAAAAAAGGGTTTTGATTTTAAAATTCTTTCTTCTTTATTCCGTTGGTTTTATTTTTATACTTATTGTTTGTTCTGGTTTTTACATCTCAAATAGGATTGAAATTCAAAGGATTAAAAGAGAGATTGAAAATTTAAAGAAAAAGGCGAGTGAGGAAAAAGGTATTTTTGAAATTATAAAAAGTCAGCAGGAAAAATGTTCTATTTTGTGTAAAAAATTTTCTTTTTATGAAGATGAGTATAAAAATAGAATTATATGGAGTGATAAACTTATACTAATTTCTTCTTCAATTCCAAATGGTATGTGGTTGAGTAAACTTTCTTATAAAAATGAATACAGTGAAAATGGTAAAAATTTATATTTAATTTGTGAAGGTTTTATTTCTCCATTTTTTATAAAACCTGAAAAAGCACTCTCATATTTTGTAAAAAACCTAAAAGAAAACGGGAGTGCTTCATTTAATCCAATAAAACTTGTAAAATTTGAAAAAGGAAAAATTGAAGACAATGAGGTTTATTATTTTAAATTTGAAATAGGACTAAAAGAAAAATGAAAGAAATAATAAAAGGTAAGTGGATTTTCTGGGCTTTATTTTCATACCTTATAATTTTTTCATTCTTTTATGTTTTTGTTTTAATCCCTCAAAATAATTTTATATTAAAAAATAAAACAGATAAAGAACTCCTTGAATATAATTATTTAAAAATAAAGGGTTCGCCTAAATTTATAAATAATATCTTAAATACCGTTGCTATTGCTGAAGATAAAATAAAAAAATTTGAATGGTTAAATTATGAAGATGACCCCAATTTTGCTCTTTATCAATATCTTGAAAGTATTTCAAAAAATACAGGTATAGAAATTATTTCTTTAAGCGAAGAGGAAAAAAGCAAGGAAAAAGAAGGATTATATTATTTTTGGATTCTCAAACTAATGGGGGATTATTCTCAATTTCTTTCATTTATTCATAATATTGAAACTGGAGAGAAGTATTTAAAAATTGAAGAAATTGAGTTGATTAAAGGAGAGGAAGGGAAAAATTTTTATAATATTAAAATTGCAGGGATAAAAGAGGTAAAATAAATTTATGGAACAGAAAAAGATTGTAAGATTAATAGTATTAATATTAGTGTTAATAATAGCGTGGAGTTTTGCATTAAGACCCAAAAAAATTACTGTCAAAAATTATGAAAAAAATCAAATAATTGAAGAAAATTTAGGAGAAATTGATTTGAGAAAAATTGAAGAAAATTTTGAAACTGCGAAGAAAAAACTTGAAGAAATTTCAAAATTAGAAAAACCTAAAATAAATAAAACTTTTGTTTTAAAAGACCCTTTAAAGCCATGGTTACCAGAAAAAAAAGAGGATAAAATTTTAAAAGAAGAAAAGGTAGAACCTCGAAAACCAAACTTTTATATTTCAGGGATTGTTTATGATGAGAAAAAACCCTATGTAGTAATAAACGATGAAGTAAAATGTGAAGGAGAAAAAATTGGAAATTTTATAATTCAAAAAATTAATAGTGATAAAATAGTTGTTAAAGATGAATTTGAAAATTATTTTGTTGTAAAATTTGAATATGAAAAAGGAGAGAAAAAATGAAAAAGAAAATTTTTATACTTTTTTTAGTTTTTTCGGTTTTGCTTTTTTGTGAAGAGAAAATAACCATTACTTTTTATCAAACAAAACTTGCACAGGTTCTTCAAGTATTGAGTAAAAAATCAGGAATAAAATTAATAACCAGTAGCGAACTTTCAGAAAAGCCAATAAGTGCTTATCTGGAAAATGTAACTCCAGAAGAAGCAATTGATTCAATTTTAAAAGCAAATGGACTTTATAAAGAGAAATTACCTGATAGTGATGTTTATATTGTTAAAGAATATAAAGAAATACAGAAATTATCCTCTGAAGTGATATTTCTTCAATATTCAAAAGCAGAAGACCTTGGAAAAGTTTTAACACCTTTAATAAGTAAAAATGGGAAAATTATAGTAGATATAAGAACCAATAGTTTAACAATACAAGATTTACCCGAAAATATTGAAGAAATAAAAAAGATAATAAAATTACTTGACAAAAATATTCCATGTGTTCAGATTGAAGCAATTCTTGTTGAATTAACAGAAGAAGGACTTAAAGATCTTGGAATAAAATGGAATGTAGAAGCAAATTTTTTTGGCGCATCAAAAGATGTTCCTTATCCATGGAAAAAAGATGTTGATAGGGAAATTGTAAATCCAAGACAGATAGGAACAACTGCTGGAGGTGACGCAACAACTTCTGGAGCTCCTCAATTTATTCTTGGAACTTTATCTTTTCAGTCACTTACAGCAAATTTAAAATTACTTGAAGTAAAAGGACAAGCAAATATACTTGCAAGTCCAAGAGTAACAACACTAAATGATTCACCTGCAACAATAAAAATAACAAAAAATATGGCAGTTGCAGAAAAGACCATTTATACAGTGGGAGCAACAGGAGTCCTGGCTCCTACAACAAAAGAACCAATTTTTGCTGAAGTTGGTGTTTCTTTAAATGTAACACCACATGTAAATGAGCAAGGTTATATTACTCTTGAAGTTGAACCAAGTGTAAGTTCTGCAGAACCATCTCCTTATTTTGCCGAAGCAGTTGACACAAATATTAGAACAGCAAAAACAAAAGTTATGGTTAAAGATGGAGAGACAATTGTGATTGGTGGACTTTTGAGAACTGAAAATACAAAAAGAGGCAATAAAGTTCCCCTTCTTGGAGATATTTTGCCATTTTTATTTAAAAATAAATCAGAAACAGGAAAAAAGACAGATTTAGTAATATTTTTAACTCCCAAAATTATAACAGAAAAAGAAGCAAAAGAAATAGCAGAAAAAGAGAAAATTAAATTAGAAGAAAAGAAATGAAAAAAAGTGGTTTTTCACTTGTTGAGGTAATTGTTTCAATTTTAATATTTATAATTGGAATTTTTGGGGCACTTGCTTATTTTTTCTATAGTCAAACAAATTTAAATGTTGAAAGGCATAGAAGAACAGCAATTGAATTAGCACAATCAAGAATAGAATTTTTGAAAACTGTTGCTTATTCAAATTTAAATAACTATAATGAAAACGGAACAATAATAAACATAGATGAAATTCAGGGCAAAAGAATTACAATTATAGAAGATATTGATGACCCAGATGATTTAGATACAAATCCTGACTATAAAAAAATAACTGTTAAAATTGTGTGGTTTGAAAATAAGAAAAATAATGAAGTTGTCTTACAAACAATTATTTCTCCATGGTGAGGTGAAGAATGAAAAAAGGATTAACTGTTATTGAAGTTATAGTAGCACTTGCAAGTGGAATTGTAATAGTTCTTGCAATAAGTTTTATTTTATACTCCTCATATAAAACATATTTTAGAGAAACAAAAGTAATGGAATTGAAAAGAGAAGCAGTTTTTGGAGTAAGATTTATTGAAAGAAAATTAAGAGAAAAACAACCAGATAAAATAGAAATTCAGGATGGCGGTAATAAACTTATAATAAAAAAATAAAACTTGACAAAACTCAAAAATTTAAGGTATTTTAATATCAAGGAGGTAAAAAATGAAAAAAAAGTTTTACATAATTTTAACTCAGATTTTAATACTTGGATTCATTCTTTCTGGCTGTGAATGTGGTCCAGGCAGTGGAAGTCCGATAGAACCTATTGAACCATATGAACCACCTCCCACTCCACCAACTTCTCCACCAACTACACAAAATGAATATTTTCAAAAAGAGGGGAATGATTTGGTATATTTTGATGGAACAAAAAAATATTATTTAATCAAAGGAAAGGTAGAAGATGTTAAATTTAATAAAATTGCAGGAGATAGTGGTTCATATTATGTAAGTGTTGTTTTAAAACTTAAAGATGGAGAAATAAAAACCTCTCTTGATTCTTTAATTGCTTTAAGAAATATTAATAGGACAATAAAATCAGAAACCACCTCAGGCTCAGGTGGTTCATCAATTGGAGGTTCTGGTGGTTCCTCAGGTGGAGAAATTTTTGAACCAATTGAACCACCAAGCACTGGACCTGTTATACTACCAGGAATTTAAAATGAAAAAAGGACAAGTTTTAGTTGCAGTTGTAATGGTTGTTATGATACTTTCAATTCTTGGTTTATCTTTTTTAAATATGGCAAATCTTGAAGCATTACAAGTTAGAAAAACTTTATTTTATTTTAAAGCACTTGATATAGCAGAAGCAGGTCTTGAAAGAGCAATGTGGAAATTAACAAAACAACCTACATGGAGAACTGGCTGGAATAATGTTTCTTTTGGTGATGGATATTATACTGTCAGTTTAACAGACCAATCTGGGAATGTTTTAATCACATCAACAGGAGTATGTAGAAGTATAAGTAAAACAGTTAAAGCACTTGTTGAAGTTTCATCATCATCCACAACTCCTTCAATCTCATTCACTTCTGGAACATCTTCTGGTAATATTGGTAATTTTCCAGGAACAGTTGGAGATATTGGACAAAGTTTTAAAACTGGTTCAAGTTCAATTAAAGTTGGTAGAGTTGAAATGCATATAAAGAAAGATAATCCGAATGTTTCAAGTATTTATATGACTATAAGATCGGGTAGCACAGTTGGTCCAATTTTAGGAACAAGTAATACAATAAATGCGTCTCAAATACCTTTAGGAGCTGCAAAATGGATATCTTTTGAATTCAATCCACCAGTTCAACTTCAACCAAATACAAAATATTATTTAAGATTATCTTCAATACCTCCTTCAACAAATCCTACAAGTGGAGCACAAGGGAAAATACATGTTACTTATGCACCAGGAAGGGTAATTAGATATGGTCCTGTTGGAGGAACTCTTCCTCCGGATATACAAGGCCCTGAAATAGAGATAATTTCTCCTTATACTTTAGGAGAAGCATATAGGTATATAGGTAAAAATAATAATCCAAATTATACAGGTGAACAATTAATAGAAGATTTCAATTTTAAAATTTTTGGCCCATCTTCTGGAACTGTCAAAATTTTAAACTGGTCAGAAGAACCATATCAAAAACTTTAAAATTCCTTTGATATGAATACCATATTTGTCCCTTATAGAATTTGTCCTATTGGAGCACATATTGACCATCAAAAAGGAAAAGTTCTTGGTATAACAATTGATAAAGGAACTATTTTAAAATTTAAAAAAACAAATGGAAAGATAAGAATAAAAAGTTTGAATTTTAATGAGATATCCGAATTTAATATAAATGAAATACCTGAAAAAAATGGTAAATGGGATGATTTATTAAAGGGCTGTGTTTATATTTTAAAAGAAAAATTCAAAATTAAATATGGGATTGATGGAGAAATTTATGGGCAACTTCCTTCTGGTGGAATTGGTTCTTCTGCATCAACTGGGCTTTCTTATTTAATTGCTCTTGAATATGTAAATCAAATTAAAATTTCCGAAATGGAAAATATTTTTTTATTTAAAGAGATTGAAAACAATTATCTTGGAGTTAAAAGTGGAATCCTTGACCAATCAACAATTTTATTGAGTAATGATGATAAAAATTCTATTCTTTTTCTTGACTGCCAAAACAATGAATATAAAAATATTAAATCAGAAAAAAATATTAACTATTCCATCTGTATGGTTTATTCTGGAATTGAAAAAGTTTTAAAAGATACTGGTTATAATAAAAGGGTTGAAGAATGTAAAGAAGCAACCAAAGAACTTTTGAAATATTCTGGGAAAGAAAAAAAGAATGATTTTGTTTTAAGAGATGTTGAAAAAGAAATTTTTTTGAAATATAAGGATAAATTACCAATAAATTTAAGAAAAAGGGCAGAACATTTTTACAGTGAGATGGAAAGAGTTGAAAAAGGAATGGAACTATGGAAAAAAGGAGATATTGAAAATTTTGGTAAATTAATAAAAGAATCTGGAGAAAGTTCAATTAAAAATTATGAATGTGGATGTAAAGAGATGATTAAAATTTATGAAATTTTGAATTCAATAAAAGGTGTTTATGGTGCAAGATTTAGTGGTGCTGGATTTCGTGGCTGGTGTTTTGGATTTGTTAAAAATGATAAAAAAATAAAAAATGATATAATTAAAATTTTAAAGGAAGAATATTTGAAAAACTATCCAGAATTTGAAAAAAGTTTTAAAATAATATTTGTTGATAGAAAACTTAAAGTTGATTTAAAAAATGAAAATTTTATATAGAAGTACAAATAGGTGTTCAGAACTGGTTGACTTTAAAAAGGCGGTATTGAAAGGGCAGGCACCTGATTATGGTCTTTATTTACCAACACAAATACCTGTATTAAATAAAAAAGAAATTGAAAATTTAAAAGGTAAAAGTTATCCAGAAATCGCATTTAAAGTTCTTTCAAAATTTCTTGAAGATGAAATTTCCCTTGAAAAACTTAAAAGAATAGTTGAAAAAATCTATAACTTTCCTGTTCCTATTGAAAAAATAAAGGAAAATTTATACATTCTTTATCTTGACAGAGGCCCAACTTTATCTTTTAAGGATTTTGCTGCATTGTTTATGGCTGAAGTTATGGAATATTTCGCCAAAGAAGAAAATATAAAATTAAATATACTTGTTGCAACAAGTGGAGACACCGGCGGAGCAATAGCAAGTGCTTTCTATAAAAAAGAAAATATTAAAGTTTTTATTTTATTCCCTGAAAAAGAAATAACTGAAAGACAAAGAAACCAAATGACAACACTTGGAGAAAATATAATACCATTTGCAATAAAAGGCAAGTTTGACGATTGCCAAAATTTTGTAAAAATTGCTTTTAATGACCCTGAACTTTCTCAATTTAATCTTACAAGTGCAAATTCAATAAATATTGCACGACTTTTGCCTCAATCAGTTTATTATTTTTATGCTTACTCTCATATTGATTGTGAATATATAAATTTTTCAATTCCATCTGGAAATTTTGGAAATTTAATGGGTGGAGTAATTGCAAAAAATATGGGATTACCAGTTAATAAATTTATAGTTGCTGTAAATGAAAATGACGCATTTCCAAATTTTTTAAAAACAGGTAATTACACTCCAATTATTCCATCAAGAAAATGTTCTTCAAATGCAATGAATGTAGGCCATCCCAGTAATCTTGCAAGGTTAATTGATTTATATGGTGGGTGGCTTTATGATGAAAGGGACTTAAATGGTAAAATTATAAGATATGGGGTGTTAAAAATAAAACCAGACATGGAAAGGTTAAGAAATGATTTTATATCCTTTTCAATTTCTGACAGTGAAGTAGAAGAAATAATTAAGAAATATTATGATGAATATAAAATTATTCTTGAACCTCATGGCGCTGTTGGTATTTGTGCATATGAAAAATCAAAAATAAAAGAAACTGTTGTATCAATTGAAACAGCACACCCCTCAAAATTTCCAGAAGTTATAAAAAGAGTAATTGGGATAGAACCAGTTATTCCAGAAACAATGAAAAATTTTATTTCAAAAGATGAAAATTTTTATGTAATTGAAAATAATTATGAAGAATTTAAGAAAGTTTTAAAGGAGAAAATTACATGAAATATTTAATTCTTATAATGGATGGAGCTGCTGACTTACCAATTCCAGAACTTGGAAATAAAACCCCATTACAAGTAGCAAAGAAAGAAAATATTGATTATCTTGCAAAAATTGGTTCTACTGGCTTATTCAATACAATACCAGTTGGATGTTCTCCTGATTCAACAACTGCAAATCTTTCAATTCTTGGATATGACCCTAAGAAATATAATATTGGAAGAGGAGTTATTGAAGCATATGCAAAGGAAATAGAAATAAAAGATGATGAAATTGCATTCAGATGTAATTTAATAACTGTAAAGGAAAATAAAATAAAGAGTTATTCAGCAGGATATATTTCAAATCAAGAAGCGGCTCAGTTAATTGAATATTTAAACGAAAAAATGGGAAATGAAAGGGTAAAATTTTACCCAGGAGTTGGTTTCAGAAATATTTTAATTTTAAAAGGTGATTTTTCAGAAGAAATAAAATGTTATCCCCCACATGATTATAATGGTTATAATATAGACGAAATAAAAGTAAAACCAATTTCAGAAAAAGGTAAAAAAACTGCAGAATTTTTGAATAATTTAATCTATCAGTCAAATAAATATCTTGAATTTCATCCAGTAAATATAAAAAGAGAAAAAGAAGGGAAAGAAAAAGCAAACTTTATTTGGCTATGGTCACCTGGGAGAAAACCAAATATTGAAAAATTTTATGATAGATATAAAATTAATGGATGTATTATCTCTGCTGTTGATTTAATAAAAGGGATAGGAAAAATGATTGGATTTGAAATAATAAATGTCCCAGGTGCAACTGGTCTATGGGATACAAATTATGAAAATAAAGCGGAATATGCAATAAAGGCACTTGAAAAATTTGACTTGGTTTATGTCCATGTTGAAGGAATAGATGAAGCAAGCCATGAAGGAAATGTTGAACTTAAAATTAAATGTATTGAAGATTTTGATAAACGCCTTGTCAAAAATATAATTAAAAAAATTGATTTAAATTCAATAAAAATTGCAGTTTTACCTGACCATTATACACCTGTAAAATTGAAATCACATAAAGAGGGATATGTTCCTTTTTTAATTTATTCTCCATTTGAAAAACCTGATAAAGTTGAAAAATTTGATGAAGAAAGTTGTAAAAATGGCAAATTTGAAAAAATTGAAGGGAATGAATTTATAAATATATTTTTAAGAGGAATAAAATGTATATAATTATCGTTGGTTGTGGAAAGGTTGGTTCATATTTAGCAAAATTACTTGATGAAAAAAATGATGTTGTTATTATTGATAAGGATGAAAAAAATTTTGAAAAATTGGCTGATTTCAATGGTTTAACAGTAGTAGGAGATGCTCTTGATATTGATATTTTAAAAGAAGCAGGAATTGAAAAAGCAGACGCTATTTGTGTTATTACAAGTAATGATAATGCCAATATTGTTATAGGACAGGTAGCAAAAAAGATATTCAATGTAGAAAAAGTAATAATTAGAATCTCAGATCCAAATAAAGAAAAAATATGCAAATTACTTGAAATTGAAACAATAAATACAACATCGCTTTTTGCCTCTCTTATAAAAGATGGTCTTACAAAGAAAATATCTTGCGATTTTTTATTTGGTAATGAAGATTTAACAATTGTTGAATTGAATACAGACAAAATAATAGGGAAAAAAATTGAAGAGATAAATATTGATGGCAAACTTCAAATTTTTGCTGTAATAAGAGGAAATAAAGGTATAATTCCTGAAAAGGGATTGAAAATTGAAAAAAATGATATAATTATAGGAATAGCGGAAAGAAAAAGTCTAAATAGATTGGAAGGAATATTAAAATTATGAATGTAATAATTGTGGGTGGTGGTAATGTGGGTTATTATCTTGCAGAAAAATTGAGTGAAAATCATTATGTTGTTTTAATTGAAAAAGAACAAAAATTAAGTGAAAAAATTGCTTCAAAAATAAATTGTCTTGTTATAAATGGAGATGGATGTGACCCAGAAGTTTTAAAAAATGCAGGAATAAAAAAGGCAGATTGTCTTGCAGCAGTCACAGGAAGTGATGAAGATAATCTCGTTATCTGTCAGATAGCAAAAGAAATATTTAATGTTAAGAGAGTTGTTGCACGGGTAAATAATCCTAAAAATGAAAAAACATTTTATCAACTTGGAGTTGATGTTGCTGTAAGTGGAACATCATTGATAGCCAAAATTATTGAAGAAGAAGTTAATTGGGAAGATTTTGTTACTTTATTTACTTTTAAAAAAGGAAGATTATCAATTTTAAGAATTGACTTACCTGAAAATGCACCTATAATAAATAAAAAGTTAAATGAAATTCAACTGCCAGAAGATTCTGTTATTGTAGCGGTTATAAGGGGTGATGACTTATTTATTCCAAGAATTGATTTTCTTTTTAAAGAAGAAGATGAAATTATTGCTATTACAAAGGTTGAAAATGAGGCATCGCTTATAAATGCATTAATAGGAGAAGTTGAGGAGAAATGAAAAAAATTATTAAATACCTTAAAATTTTATTAAACGGTTGGCTTGGAATATTTATTGAGATTTCATTTATTATTTTTGTTTTTCTTTTCTCCTTAATTCTAAATCTTATTTTTTACATAATACTTCAATGATACCTCAATTTTCAAGGGATGATTTAAAAGGTATTTTCCATTATACTGGCAAACTAATAATATTGCTCGGATATCTCTTTCTTTTCCCTTTATTTGTTGCCCTTATATATAAAGAATGGAATCCAGCAATTGATTTCATTTTTTCTTCTCTTTTTTCATTTTCAATTGGCTATTTAATAATTTGGAGATTCCCTGAAGAAGTGGATATAAACTGGCGTCAAGGGATGACAATTGCTTCATTGATTTGGCTTATTTACATGTTTATTGGAGCCATTCCACTTTATCTTTCTGGGCATTACAATTTATATATTGACGCATGTTTTGAATCAATGAGTGCTCTTGCAACAACTGGACTTGTCCTTGTTAGAAATCTTGATCATATGGCTCATTCTTATAATTTCTGGCGTCATTTTATGTGTTTTATTGGGGGTCAAGGAATAATACTTTTAGGACTATTAATATTTTTTAGGGGTGCAAGTGCATTTAAAATTTATGTTGGTGAAGCAAGAGAAGAAAAAATTTTACCTAATGTTGTCCAGACAGCAAAGTTCATTTGGCTTGTTAGTATGTGCTATTTAATAATTTTTACATTAATTTTAGGTATTATAAATATTATTCATGGAATCTCTCCTTCAAGATCCTTTTTTCATGCAATATGTATATTTATGGCTGGATGGGACACGGCTGGTTTTGCAGTTCAATCACAAAATATAGCATATTATCATAGTATAGTCATAGAAATAGTAACTTCATTAATAGTTATTCTTGGAGCAGTTAGTTTTGGTCTTCACTATGCTGTTTGGACTGGGAAATTTAAAGAAATTTTAAGAAACTATGAATTTAAAACATTTATAATTAGTATAATTTTACTTACATTTTTTGCCTTTTTGGGATTTTTGAAATATACAAAAAATATGGATTTTTTTTCGTCATTCAGAATCATCTCTTACCAAATCATTTCAGGTCATACAGGAGTTGGGTATACGAATGTTGATTCTTATTACCTTAAAAATTATTTTCCCGATTTTTCACTCGTTCTTTTAATAATTGCAATGGCACTTGGTGGTTGTTCATGTTCAACAAGTGGTGGAATTAAGATGTTAAGAATAGGTTTAATTTTAAAAGAATTAAAGAAAGAAGTAAAGGGATATAGTTTGCCCACTTCAACAGTAGTGGTTGAAAAATTTCATCATGTTAAAGATATAAATTTAACAGATACACATGTAAAGTTGTCTTCAATAATTTTGATAATGTTTGTATCAACATATATAATTGGAGGAATAATTGGAACTTTCTTTGGTTATCCCTTTTTACATTCTTTATTTGAATCAACTTCCGCATGTGCAAACGTAGGACTTTCAGTTGGAATTACAAATCCAAATATGCCAAATTTATTAAAAATAACATATATAATTGAAATGTGGATTGGAAGATTGGAATTTATTTCAATTTTTGTTTTCATAAGATTCTTATTTTCTTTAAGGAGCCCTGAATGAAAAAATTTTTTCTATTATTATTTATCTTTGGAATTTCGCTATATTCTTTTGAAAAGATAAAAATTAGAGAATTATATGAAAATGGCGAAAAATATAATGGTAAAGTTGTAATTGTTGAAGGAGAAGTAATAGGTGACCTAATGGGTAAAGGAGAAGAAAGATGGATAAATGTTAAAGATGAGTTTGAAGATTTTGTAATTGGAGTAGTTATAAGTAAAAATGATGCTGTTAAAATAGAAAATTTTGGAAAATACAGGACTAAAGGAGATGTTATAAGAATTTTTGGAATTTATAATATAAATTGTTCAAAACATTATGGAGATAGAGATATTCATGCTTTTAAAATTGATGTAATTAAAAAGGGAGAAAAATATGCTGAAAAAGTAAAAATAAAAAAAATATTCCTCTCTTTTATTCTTCTTGTAATCACTGTATTTATTATCTATCTTTACCATAAAGAAGAAATTTCCAAAGAGGAATAAATTTAATTTTTTGCCATTTATATTTTTATCACCCTTAAAATTTCCATATAATTAATTTTATATTATCTGTCTTGAAAACTTTACCTATCTTCTATGATATCTTAAAAAGTTGCTTCATGGTTTTTAACTATTATAGAACAATTTTTATTTTGTAGCACAATTTTAATTCGGTTAAATTAAAATACCATATAAGTAATGTCTTTCACCTTTTTTGATTTCAACCTTTATTATTTCTCCCTCTTTTACATTTACATTTTCTATTATTACAGGTTTATTATTTAAAGTTCTTCCTATATATGCATTTTTTATTTTATAACTCTTTTTCCTTATGAAAATCTCATCTATTTTCCCTTCCATTTCTTTGTTTCTCAAAAGTGAGATTTTGTCCTGTAAATTCAATATTATTTTATGCCTTTTTTCCTTTTCTTCTTTAGGAACATTATCAGGAAATTTACTTGCCTTTGTTAATGGCCTTGGAGAATATTTAAAAACATATAAATCATCAAATTTAATTTTTTCCACAATCTTATATGTTTCTTCAAAGTCAATTTCTTCTTCATAAGGAAACCCAACAATTATATCAGATGTTATTGAAATACCAGGACATTTTTCTCTTACCATTTCAATAATCTCAAGGTATCTTTCCACTGTATATTTTCTATTCATTAAATTTAAAATTTTATTTGAACCTGACTGAAGAGGAAGGTGAAGATGTTTATATAATTTTGGTAATTCTGAAAATGAATTAATTAATTCATTAGATATATCCTTTGGATGTGATGTTAAAAATCCAATCCTCAAAATTCCTTCAATTTCGTGAATTTTATAAAGAAGTTCAACAAAATTTTCCCCAATATCTTTTCCATACTCATTAACATTTTGACCTATTAAAAATATTTCTTTAACACCTTTATCAATAAGAATTTTTATTTCATCAATAATTACATTTTCTGGTTTACTTACAAGTTTTCCTCTTGCATAAGGAACTACACAATAAGAACAAAAATTTTCACACCCTTTTGTAATTGTAACAAATGAACTTATTTTTTCTTTAATTTCTGTTTCATTTACTTCATTTAATAAATTTTCATCTTCTTCAAATATACTTGTTTTCCCACCAGAATAGTTTTTAAGAGTTGATACAAATTTCTTATAGGAATTTGGACCACATATAATATCAACAAAATCAAGTTTTTCAAAAATTTTATCCTTATAAATTGAAGGTGTGCATCCAATAACACAGAAAATTTTATTATTCTTTATACTTTTTATTGAACTTAAAAAAGAAAAAGCCCTATCCTCTGCATGTTTTCTAACGGAACAGGTATTTAAAATTATTATATCTGAATCCTCTATTGAATTAACTTCAAAAAATCCCTCCTTATTCAATAATTTTCTTAATCTATTTGAATCATAAAAATTCATCTGGCAACCATAAGTTTTGATAAAATATTTTTTATCCATATTTAATATTATACCTTCTTTAGAGAGTAAATTGAACCTATAATTAGACCAAGAAGTGTGAAAGAATTTATATTAAATTTTATAGTAAATGAAATATTGAAAATTATCAAATCAAGCAAATTCACATTCCAGATAGGGGTTAAATGGTTAGAAAGAAAAATATAATAATTTGTATTTTGCGGGACAAATAAAAGAAGAATCTCTCCAATTAATGTTCCTATCATTGCTGAAAGAAAAATAACTAAAATTATATATATAAATTTCATCTTTCTATTATTTGTTCTCTTAAAAAACCTGTTGAAATTTTTGTAATTTTTACTTTTATTTTTTCTTCAATTTTTTCTATATATTTTTTCGCATTTTCTGGTAACTCTTTATAACTCTTCACCTTACTTATATCTTCATTCCATCCATCAACTTCTTCATAAATCACCTCACAATTTGAAAATATCTTTAAACTTAAGGGATAATTATCAATTATTTTACCATCGTATTTATATCCAACTCCTATTTTTATTTTCTCAAATCCTGTTAAAACATCAAGTTTTGTCAATACTATCTCATCTATTCCATTAATTAAGCAAGCAAACTTAACAAGCACTGCATCAAACCATCCACATCTTCTTGGCCTACCAGTTGTTGCACCAAATTCATTCCCTATACTTCTCAATTTTTCACCCAAATTATCTTTTATTTCAGTAGGAAATGGTCCCATTCCCACTCTTGTTGTATATGCTTTTGCAACGCCTATTATTTTTTCTATTTTTTTAGGAGATATACCAAGACCAACACAAACTCCCCCTGCAATTGGATTTGAAGCAGTTACATAAGGATAGGTTCCAAAGTCAATATCTAAAAATGTTCCTTGGGCTCCTTCTGCAAGAACTTTTTTACCTTTTTCAATTTCTTCATTTAGGTATAAAGACGTATTTATAACAAATTTCTTAATTTCTTTCCTATAAAATTCATATTCCTTAAAGATTTTCTCAGGACTTAAAATTTCTTCTTTGTAATACTCTTTAAATAGGTAATTTTTCAATTCAAGAGCAATTTTTAACTTTTCCATAAATACTTCATCGTCTATAAAATCAATAACCCTTATTCCTATCCTTCCATATTTATCTGTATAAGTTGTCCCAATACCCCTCCCTGTAGTTCCAAGTTTTCCTTTGCCTCTAAATTTATCTTCAACCTGATCAAGTATTTTGTGGTATGGTAAAGTGATATGAGCATTTTCAGCAATATATAATTTATTTTCAACATCTACTCCATTTTTCTTTAAATACTCAATCTCTTCAAATAGTGCTACAGGATCAATAACAACACCATTTCCAATTACACAAATTTTATCAGGATATAAAATTCCAGATGGTATTAAATGAAAAACAAATTTCTTATCATTAACAACTACTGTATGACCTGCATTTGCACCACCTTGATATCTTGCAATTATATCAGCATTTTTAGCAAGATAATCTATAACTTTTCCTTTCCCTTCGTCTCCCCATTGAGTTCCAACAACAACTTCTACCATTTTTCCCCCATTTTTTCTATTATTGCTTTACCCATTTCAATTGTTCCAACACATTCTTCACCAGGATTTTTAAAATCATATGTTACATACTTCCCTTCTCTTATTACTTCAGATAAAGCATTTTCTATTTTTTCGGCTGCCTTTGCCTCACCAAGATAATCAAGCATTAAAACTCCAGCAAGTATCATTGCAGAAGGGTTTACCTTATTTAATCCTCTATATTTTGGGGCAGAACCATGAGTTGGTTCAAAAATTGCAACATATTCACCAATATTTGCTCCAGCCGAAAGCCCTAATCCTCCAACAAGTCCAGCACATAGATCAGAAAGTATATCTCCATAAAGATTTGGACAAACAATAACATCATAGATTTCTGGCTTTTGAACAAGTTGCATAGCCATATTATCTACAATTTTATCTTCAAATTCAATATCTGGATATTCAGTTGCTACTTTTTTTGCAACTTCAAGAAAAAGGCCATCAGAAAATTTCATTATATTTGCTTTATGAACAACAGTAACTTTTTTTCTATTATTTTTCCTTGCATATTCAAATCCAAATCTTATAATTTTTTCAGAATTTTCAACAGATATAGGTTTTATACTTATCCCAGTATTTCTACTCAATTTTTTTCCAGTTTTCTTTTCAATAAATTCTATAAGTTGAAGTGTCTCCTCTTTCCCTTTTTCAAATTCAATACCAGCATATAGGTCTTCCATATTTTCCCTTATTAATACAATATCAACATTTTCATATTTTGTTTTTGCACCTTTATAAATTTTAAATGGCCTTAAACAAACATAAAGATTAAAATATTGTCTTAAAAAAACATTTATACTTCTGAATCCAGTTCCAACAGGTGTTGTTATTGGTCCTTTTAAACATACTTTATTTTCTTCTATTGATTTTATTGTTTCTTCAGGAATTGGAGTCCCATATTTCTCTATACATTCTTCACCCGCCATCTTTATATCCCATTCAATATCTACTCCTGTTGCCTCAATACATCTCTTTGCTATCTCAACTACTTCAGGACCTATTCCATCACCAGGAATTAAAGTAATTCTATATCCCATTTTTATTCTCTAATTTTAAAAGTCCCATATTTTTTCAAATAATTTATAACTCCTCCTTCTTTGATAATATCAATTAAAAATTTAGGAATTTTTGTTCCATGTATTTCAACATTTTTTGTCATATTTTTGATTAAACCTTCTTCAAGATATATTTCAATTTCATCTCCATCTTCTATCATATCTGTATCTACTTCAATTAAAACAAGACCATTATTAATCCCATTTCTATAAAAAATCCTTGCAAAACTTTTCGCAATAACTGCAGGAATTCCAGCATACTTAATTACCAAAGGTGCCTGTTCTCTACTACTTCCACAACCAAAATTTCTACCAGCAACAATGAAATCTCCCTTATTTATTTTTTTATAAAAATCCGGGTAAATATCTTCCATTAAATGTTTTGCAAGTTCTTCCATATCAAGAGTTTTAAATTTATACTTACCTGAAATTATATAGTCAGTATTTATATTGTCTCCAAATTTATGTGCCCTACCTTTCAGTATCATTTTTTTCCTTTTTTTCCAATAATTTTTACCATAATTTTAATAATATTTCAAATTGAAAAAATTTAAGAATTTTGTATAATATTTCAAAAAAGGAGGCGAAAAATGAGAATACTGGCAATTGGAGCACATCCTGATGACCTTGAAATCTTATGTGGTGGAACTCTTGCTAAATATGCAAAAGCAGGGCATAAAATATTTATGGCTCATCTTTGTAATGGAAATATGGGCGGTAAAGATATACCACCTGAAAAACTTGCTGAAATAAGAGATAAAGAAGCAAAAAAATCTGCCTCTTTAATAGGCGCTGAGGTTCTTGGTCCAATTGCAGGAGACCTTGATTTATATAATACAAGGGAGATGAGAATAGAAGTTATTGATATTATTAGATATGCAAAGCCAGATATTATTATAACCCATTCACCTGATGACTATATGCCAGACCATACTATTACAGGAACCCTTGTTTTTGAAGCAGCATTTACAGCAACATTACCAAATTATAAAACTAAATATCCAGCACATGAACTTATTACACCAATATATTATATGGATACTTTAGTTGGACTTAAATTTCAACCAACCCATTATGTAGATATAACTGATTTTTTTGAAATAAAAAAACAGATGCTCTTGTGTCACGAAAGTCAGTATAAATGGATTAAAGGACATCATCTTTCTGATCCTATAAATTTAATTGAAACAATGTCAAAATTTAGAGGACTACAATGTGGTGTTCTTTATGCAGAAGCATTTAGAATAGAAAATGTTTGGGGAAGATTAAGACCTGTTGAATTAATCTAAATGTATATATCTGAAAATATACGTATTTACTTTTTCTTATTTAAATGTATACAAATGTCTACTTGACAAAATAAAAAATATAGGGTAAAATTAAAATAAAATGAAAATAAAATATATTGAAATTCAAAACTATCTTAGAAAAATAATTGAAAAAGGGAATAACAAAGAGCCTTTGCCTTCAGAAAAATATTTAGTAGAAAAATTTAATGTTTCAAGAATGACTGTTAGAAAAGTTTATGATTATTTTGAAAAAGAAGGTCTTATTTATAGAAAAAAAGGCAAAGGAACTTTTATTAGAAAGATTAATTTTGATAAGAAAGAATTACATTTTTATTATTTAATTCCTCATTTCTTAACTTATCAACAAGATCCTTTTTATGAAGAAATTTTTAAGGGTTTAATAAAAAAATCAATTTTATATAATATAAAATCACATTTTTCTAATTTTAATGAGAATTATTATTCAATTTTAAGTGAAATAGAAAAAAATGAATGTGATGCAGTAATAAGTTTTTTACCTGAAAAAATACATTATAAATTTCTTGAGGAATTGTCTGATAGAGGTTATGCAGTTTTTGCAATAAACAGAATTATAAAAAATTATAATATCAACTATATTTCTACAGACCATATAGGAGATTCATATAGATTGACAAAGGAATTTTTAAAAAGGGGAAAAAGGAATATTGGATTTATAGGAGTTTGGGAAGGACATGAATTCACAAAATATAGATTTGAGGGTTATAAAAAGGCATTAATTGAAGAAAAAATAAAAATTGATGAAAAACTTATATCTTATTTACCACCTACATTTCCGGCAGATATAATACTTCCTGAAAAAACGATAAATCTTATAAGAAAGGGAAACCCAGAAGTTATTATTTCTACAGGTGGTGCCTTTCTTCCTTATATTTTAAAAGGAATAAAAGAATTGGGACTAAAGATTCCAAGCGATATTGAAGTTGCTACATTTGATAGAATTCCAGATGATATAGAAGAAAAAAATTATATTCATGAGGTTATACAACCACTGGAAAAAATAGGTGAACTAATAATTGAGAATGCATTAAGTTTTTTAAAAGGAGAAAAAGGAAAGGTTGAAATTTTATTACCATCTAAAATAATCTTTAAAGAAAGGAGGTGGATAAAATGAAAAAGAAAAAAAATGGATTTACCCTTATAGAGTTACTTGTGGTTGTGGCGATAATATCTATACTTGCAGCAATTCTTCTTCCTGCTTTAAGTAAAGCAAGAGAAAGAGCAAGACAATCTGTATGTATGGGAAATTTAAAACAACTTTATCTTGCAGTAAGTATGTATTGTGAGGATTATGATGATTGGCTTCCTGCTTGCTGGGAATTAACGACGCATAGGACATGGGTTACATATCTTCTTCCTTATTTAATGACAGGAAAAACTTATGGAATACTTCCTGCTTCACAGGTTCCATTTTTTGATTTGTGGGGCGGTTTTTACAATACTCCTAAAACTGTAAGAAGTATTTTCTGGTGTCCAAGTGGTATGAATGAAAGATATGTTGCATATGGAAATGGAGCACGTGGTGGGCCAAATTATGGATATTGTGGGAATCTTGGTAGAATTAATCCTACATGGGGATGGCCTGTTTATCCAGAGCAAAGTAGAAAAAAGAGAGGTAGAATAATTGAGCCAAGTAAGGCACTTTTAATAATGGATGTCAGAGCAGGTTCTGGTGATGCTTATGTCCATTATGAACATCTTTTCCCGAGATATAAAATTTATGTAGGAGAAGTTGTCAGTAGAAGACATAATGGAGGACCAAATATTTTATTTGTTGATGGACATGTAGAATGGAAAAAATGGGAACAGATAAAAGATTCAAATCAAGATATTATTTTCTGGATTAATTATCCATAAAAAATAAAAAGGAGTTAAAATTTAGAAAATTTTTAATTTTCTTTTCTTTAATTTTAACAACGTTTTTAAGAACTGAGGTTAAATGGGAAGAAGGGGCAGATTTTTATATTTTAAATAATGGTAAGATTGAATTATTTATATCAAAGAAAAGACCAGGAGAAATAATAAGTATCAAAATAAAAGGATTTGAAAAAGAAAATCTCTTCCAAAATTATCTATCATTCTCACCAAAAGAAAAAGAATATATTTCTACATGGAAATTTCCTGCAAGGGTTAATATAGAAAAAAAGAATACTTTTTTAAATTATAAATTGGAGCAAAATTGGAATTTTTTAGAATTTGTTGAAGAAATAATAATGGAAAAAAATAAACCCTATTTTTATCTCTCTTATAAATTTATTCCAAAAGAAAAATACCCCGTAAAAAGAACTGTCCTTGTATTTACCTCTCCTTTAAAATATAAAGTTTTCAGAAGCATTTATGGAGATTTGAAAAAAATTGAAAATACTCGTCAGGGCAGATGGTATACATATGGATATGATTTATGGAAAGAAAATAGATTTGCAGAAAATAGATGGTTTTCTTTTCAAGATGAAAATGGTGAAGGAGTATGTTTTATTTTTCCTGAAATAGGAAATTGGAATACATTTATAGGGAAATGGAAATATATATGGGGATATGATAATCCAAATGGAACATTTACAATAGAATTTGATAATCCAATTTTATACGAAAGAGAAATAGAAGATGAAATTGTAATAATGAATATGTATATAGGATTTTATAAAGGAGAAGTAGAAAAATTTGCTAAGGAAATTTTAAAAAATTTTGAAAAGGTAAAGGAAAAAAAGATTATTCCAGTTTTGAAAACAGATATACCAATAGAAATAGATGGAGAGTTAAATGAAGAAATTTGGGAAAGAGGGCTTTTTTATAAGAATTTTATTAATACGAGTGATTTAAGGGAACCTATTGATAAAACAGAAATTTGTTTTTTATATGATGAAAAAGGTATTTATGCAGGATTTAGATGTTACGAAAAAAGAATTGATGAATTAAAAGTAAATATTCTTAAAAGGGATGGTCCTGTGTGGGAAGACGATGATATTGAATTTTTCTTTTATATAGAAAATTCTCCTTATTACTACCAAATTGCATTGAATTCAAGAGGTACTATTTATGATGCAATAGTAAACATTAAAGAAAAAAAATGGAATCCAAACTGGAATGCCAATATAAAAGTGAAAACAAAAATAAATAAAGAAAGTTGGGATGGAGAAATATTTATTCCATGGAAGGATTTGAACATAGATATTGAAAAACTCAAATCTGGTAAATTAATATTAAAAGGAGATGTAGGAAGAGATAAAAAAGAAAAATTTGAAAATCCAAGAGAAATATCAAATATGTTTTTCTCTCCTGAAAAAAAGTGGCATGAGGTTAAAAATTATGGAATTTTTAAAATTATTGAAAGTTCAAGGCCAATACCATCTATCTCAATAAAAAATCAACAAAATATTACAGGATTTCAGGAGAAAAATGTAATAATTCACATCAATAGTGGAGAAGAAAAATTTTATAAAGTTTTTGTTGAATTTTTTGACCAAGAAAATAAAAGAATATTTGCTGGAAATAGAACAATAAAAGGAGGAAAAGAGAGGATAATAGAAATACCATTTGAAATAAATACAGGAGATGTTGATAGTATGGTATTTGGATTGGTTGATGAAGAAGAAATAATTTTTAGTAATATTTTACCTGTATTAACACCAAAAAAACAAATTCACAAGGCACAATTATTAAAAAGTGAAAAACTTTATGATATATTTCTCGTAAGTTCAAATATTAAAATTAGGCCTTATGATAAATTTGAAATAAAAGAAGTTTCACCTGAAATTAAAATATATGCTGCTAAGAATGAGTATGAGCCATTCCAAATAGTTATAAGTCCAAAAGAAAATGTAAATATTGATGGGATAAATATTAAAGTAAATGATTTAATTGGAGAAAAAGGTAAAATATCTAATGAAAATATAAACTGGAGATTGGTTGGTTATGTAAATGTTAAAACTCCTTCTGCTGTAAAAGGTGCATATCCAGGAAAATGGCCAGACCCTTTATTTGTATTAGACCAGTTTAAAATAGAAGAGAAAAGAAATTATCCTTTATGGTTTACAGTTTATGTTCCAAAAGATGTAGTGCCTGGTGAATATAAAGGAGAGATAGAATTTTTTGAAAAAGATAAATTAATAACAAAATTTACATTATCTCTAAAAATATGGAACTTTGAAATTCCTGATATATCTAATCTTACAATAATTGCAAATGCTGATTTTTTGGGCAAATTTAGACAAAATATGAATTTTAAAAAAATTTTAGAAAACTTTAAAAAACATAGAATTTCAAGCACAGGTTATATATATCAGAATGATTTAATAGAGGAATATTTTGAAAAATATAAAATGAAATTAGCATTCTATCGTTTATCACTTTTAGGAGATAATCCTGTAATAGGTCCAGGAAAAACATGGGAAGGGAAATTTTTAAATATAGAAGATAAAGAATTTTGCGAATATTTTAAAGAAAAAATTAAAAAGAAAATAGATGAAGTAAAAGAGAAAGGTTATTATGATAAATTTTGGTTATATTTATGGGATGAACCTGCATGGAATAAATCAGAATGGGTTAGAAAAACTTTAGTTGGTGCAGCAAAACTTGTTAGAGAAGTTGATCCGAATGTTCCTATATTTATAACATATCCAGAAGGAATTCCAGGTGAAGAAAATGAAATTTCAATAGATTTAATAGATATATGGTGTCCTCCTGTGTCTTGGGGTATTGGAGCCAAAATAAACAAAGAACTTATTAAAAATTTCAAATCATCTGGTGAAAACAAAAAGTTTTTTGTTTATTATAACAGAATATTTCTTGTTGATTTACCTGCTATTTCATCAAGAGTTGTTCCTTTAATGTTATGGAAATATAGTATTGATGGTTTACTCATCTGGTCTACAAATTATTATACATATGCAAAAGGAGTCGATCCATGGAATACAGATACATGGTATTATATGAAAGGAGATGGAATACTTTTATATCCTAATGAAAATTGGAATGATGTTTTGGATAGTATAAGATGGGAATTGATAAGAGAAGGTCTTGACGATTATGATTATGTTTATTATCTTGAATCTCTTTTAAAAAGCAAAAAATTAAATGAAAAAGAAAAGAGAGAAGGAGAATTACTTTTAAAGGAAGTTTCAGATTTAATTAAAGATTTCTGGAATTATGAAATGGATTACACTAAATATGAAAATATAAGAATTAAAATTGGGAATTTTATAGAAAAATTTTTGTAATACAAGGAGGTAAAAGTGAAAAAAATAAAAGTTTGCCAATTATTAATAATTTTACTTTCAGTGGTTTTTACTTTACAATCTTCTGAAAACTTACTTAAAAATGGTGGATTTGAAATTGTTAAAGATGGACTTCCTGAAGGATGGCGTATAAGAGGAACTTATAAAGGTTCAACTTGTAAATATCAGATTGATGAAAATGTTTTTTATTCAGGAAAAAAATCTGCAAAAATCATTTTTAACCCTGAAAGAAAAGAAAAAGATGAAGGTTATTATGTTACAGATTTTACAAATTTTGAAGTTGGCAAAAGATATCTATTTATTGCCTATGTAAAAGCAGAAAATTTTAATGGTAGTGCAAATTTATCTATATCTTTTTTTGATAAAGATGGCAAATCAATAAAAAATATAGCAAAAGGAATAATAATAAATGGAAAAATTGACTGGAAAAAAATTAAAATAAAAGAAATAGTACCTGAAGGATGTAAAACAATAAGAATTTTCACTGATACAATTGGTGGCCCTGGAGGTGAGGTATGGTGGGATAATATCTCTATTTTTGAAATTTCACTTGAAGAAAAAGAAGAAATAGCAATGATAATTTCAAATTTTGAGAACGAAAAAGAAATAGAGTTATGGAGACCACAGGGAGCAAAAGCAGAAATAACAAAAGAAAATGTCCCTGAAGGTAAAAACGCTTTAAAGGTTGATTTCCCTGGTTCAGAAATAGATACATGGCCAGGAATATATAAAGAATTGTTTTTAAAAGAAAGTGATTGGACAAATTTTGATGCTTTTGCTTTTGATGTTTACAATCCAAATGAAGAAGATGTTTTTGTTTATTTAAGAATTGATGATAGAGATGGTAATAAATTTTTCTGGAATTATGCTTGCCAAAAGAAAAAAATTACAAATGTTGTTCTTGAGGTAGATTCAATACAACATATAAATCTTAAAAAAGTAAAAGGGATTTTGGTATATTTAAGAATGCCCAGAAAAAATTATACATTAATTTTTGATAATTTTAGATTTTTAGGTTCACCCGAGAAAAAGATTGATTTAGAAAAAATAAAAACCTCATTATTTGATTTAGAAACGAAAATTTATAATGAAAAGGAATTTATTGAAGTTGTATTTGATGAAGAATTTAAAACAGAAAAAATAGATGAAAAAATTTGGCAATTTACAGATGAAGGAGTTGAAATAATAGATGGAAAATGTATTTTGAAAACTGAAAGTCAACTTATGAGTAATTTAGTTTATCCTTATGGAATATTAGAAGCAAAGATTAAATTTGCAAAACCATTAACAACTGGAGCATTAGCATTTGGATGGAGAGAGAAATTTGGAGCAAGGCCAAGAATAACTATATCTGTGGAAGAAAGCAAACCTCAAATAATTATGGCAAGTATTTATGATGATGAGGGAAAATTAAATTTATTTGAAGAATTAATTCCATTTGATACCAATTTTCATATTTACAAAATTGTATGGGAAAGTGAAAATAATATTAAGTTTTATATAGATGGAGTTTTAAAATTTTCAAAAAAAATTACAGAGAAAATATCTCCAAGGCCAATAGTTTTTTACAATTATTCATCTGATGGAATTTTAGAAATTGAATATGTAAAATTTTATACTTCAAAGGAAATAAAAGAAAATTTACTTGCATTTCAAACTCAAAGATTTGAAATACCAAAATTAAAATTTAGAGAAGTAAAATATGTTGATGATAAACCTTTGCCTAAATTGAGTTCCGAAGAAATTTCAAGAGGATACATATTTTTCAAAAGACCATATATTGATTTAATATTCCCAAATTCAATTCCACAGGAAAATGAAATAATAAGAGATACTACTATGGAAATTTTTGTATCACCGGGAGAATATGAACCGGTAAGTTTTGCTATCAGAGCATTGAAAGACCTTAAAAACTGGGAAATATCTGTAAGTGATTTTTATTCAAAAGAAAGAAATAAAATTCCCAAGGAAAATGTAAGAATAGGTGTTGTAAGGTGTTTAAATAAAAGAAGATTGTATAACATTAACTGGTCTAATGAATACATAAATATTCCTGTTTATATTGAAGAAAAAAATATAGTAGATATACCTAAAGATACCAATAAACAATTCTGGCTTACTATTTATATTCCAGAAAATGCAAAACCAGGGATATATATAGGAGAAATAACATTTGCTCCTGTTTTAGGTTCAGAGGCAGGAATAAAATCAACTCTCTTTTTAAAAATAAATGTTTTACCAATAAAACTTGAAACTCCTAAAGGGAAATTGTTTGGAATGTATTATACATCCAAAAGAAATTCAAAAGAAGAAATATTAAAAGATTTTAAGAATATGAAAGAATATGGAATGACAACTGTTGGTTTGTGTATATCATTTAATCCAGAGGAAGTTAAAGAAGAAAATGGAAAATTTGTATTTAAATTCAAAAAGGATGATAGATTTATTTGGTGTATGGAAACATATAAAGAAGTAGGATTTGAAGAACCAATTCTTTTATTACACGGTCCTGACCAGTTTGCTTATAACTATTTGAGTAAAACTTGTTCAGAAGATTCAATTGATTTTAAAAATAAATATAAAAATTTTATGATTTCTTTTATTGGAGAAGCCCAAAAGAGAAAATGGCCTAAAATGATTTTCCAACCGTTTGATGAACCTGCTTGGCAATCAAAAACTTTAATGGAAAAAACATTAAAAGCACTAAAATTATTAAAAGAAATCGGAGTTCCTACAGAAACAGATGGACCCTTTGATGAATTTATGGTGAAAGCAGAACAATATTCTGATTATTTAAATATAAATGGCGGTCTTTGTCCTTTGGATACTCTAAGAGAATTAAAGAAAAAAGGTAAATATATTCTAATGTATAATAACGATGTAGAAGGATATAGACCAGAGGTTATGAGATATAGTGCTGGTTTCTATGCATGGATTACAGGAATTGATGGAGTTTTTAACTGGGAATACCAGGGAATAGGAAAAGATCCGTACAATGATCTTAAACATATAAACTCAAACTTTATTTACTGGTATCCTAAAACAGAAAAAGAAACCGGAGGTCCTGCAATTACATATGAAGCATTTAGAGAAGGAATTGATGATTACAGATATTTGTTAACTCATAAAAAACTTGTAGATAAACTTAAAAATTCAGGAGACCCTCAAAAAAGACAAAAAGGCATTGATTCAGAAGAAAAGATAAACTCACTGCTAAATAAAATAAAATTCACTATAAGAATAAGAGAACAGGCAAAATGGACAGAAGAAATTTTACTTGGACCAAACGAAAAGATAATTACTGGTTCTTTAAAACTTCCTAATGGTCTTGATTTTAAAGATTATGATGAAATAAGATTGCAAATAATTCAAGAAATATTAAATCTAACAAAAGAATTATAAAATTTTAAAAAGGGAGGGAAAATGAAAAAATTTTTTATTCAAATTGTTGGAATTATTTTTATTTTTTTATCTTTAAACTTACATGGTCAAAAATCAATAGCAGAAACAGAAAATTTTAAAAGTATTTGGAAATTTGAGAAACCAATAACTATAATTTCTGAAGATAAACCTACTCAATTTAAAGTTGATTTACCTCCTTTTAAAAGAGAAAAAGGAAAAGTTTTATGTATGAGATTTAAAGCATATTTAACTCATCCAACCCCTGGTGGCTGGAATCCATATCTGGCAATAAGTTTAAATGGTAAATATCTTGATAAAACAACTGAAACTGGTGAATATAGATTATTAAATAGAGTTGGAACATTTAAATCAACTATTGCAGAAAGAGAATGGTGGGGAGTTCAATTTTCACTTCCAAATGTTATTGTATTTTTTGGCGATGGAAAAATTTTAGACCCAAGAGTTATAAGTTGTAAAGAAGAAGGTTACTGGTATTTGTTTAATATTTCTGATTATGTAAATTATTTAGAAATAGGACCTGATGAAAGAATTGAATCTGCCAAACCAAATGAATTAATTTTTATAAACACATATCTTAAAAAATATGTACCAACTAAAGAAATAAATCTTGTTATAGAAAATCTTGAAATAGGATATTTACCAGAAGATTTTGTTAAGAAAATTTCAGGTGGGGTTGTTAAGGAATTTAAGGATTTTAAAGAAAAATTTAGTTTAGAAATGAAAAATTATATTGTAAAAATTGGAGAAAACGGTGTACTTGAGATTAATATAGATGGAGAGAGGTATCAAATTTCTTCTTTTTTTTCATATCCAGAAACTAAAATTGGATATAATGGATTTTCAGTTGATAAAACTGGTGAAGAAAACTGGCAAATAAAAACTTCTCAACTTGAAAAAAATAAATTACAATTGGAAGCGGAAGGAACAAATTATAAAGTTGTGAGAATTTTTAAATTTGAGGAAGAAAAAATTAATGTGGAAGATATACTAAAAAATAAACTCCCTACAGAACTAGGTATTATAATAGAACATGAAATTTCAACTCCAGATATTCCTATTTACTATAGAGTTTCAGGCACTGAAAAAGTTGAATACTTAAACGGAATAGCAGAAAATCCAACCATTTTCATCTCTCAAAATAGAAGCAGTTTGGGTTTTTTAGCAGAAGATAATATCTTGAGATTACAAGGAGAAGTGAAGAAAAAAAGCAATACATTTAAATATTTTACAAGACATTTTGGACTTGATAAATGGAATGAATATAGTTTTAAATTTTCTATTTATCCAATTAAAAATAAAGGACCAAAAAGAAGCAATGATTATTTTGCATTTATAAATAAAGTAAGAAAAGATTGGGATGTTAACTTTACAATTGAAGGTCCTTATATTTTTGGAGTTGGTGTTATTCCTGAAAGAAAAGTTAAAGGCCAAATCATCTGGCCATGGTTGAGCACTTTAGATTTAAACCCAGAAACAGGGAAATTATATAAGATGGATGAACTGGAAAAAATTCTAAAAACAAATTATGAAAAAGTTAAAAAGGCAAATCCAAAAATCCAGGTTCTTGGAGTAATAGAAGCAAATTTATTACCGATAGATAAAAGAGAAATAGAAAATGGTGAGGATATAGGAAAAGGAACACATGATTATGGAACAATTTTAAGTAAAGAGCATAGTAAAATACTTGAAAAGGCAATAGGGCCTTATTATGATTCAATACTAAGAACAGAAGATGGGAGAATAATAGTTGATACTTATTATCCATATGCTTCAAAAAAAGAATTTCTTTTAAATCTATTTGTTTATTATGTTGAAGGAAACTATAGATATAAAGAAATGTTATCTTACATGGATTTTCTTTTTGACAAAATTGGATGTGATGGAGTATATATAGACCAGTTCACTCTTTCCTGGCAGGGACTTGGACTTGCCAGAGATAGATGCACTTATGATAGATGGGATGGATACACAGTTGATATAGATGAAAATACAGGAAAAATAACAAGGAAATATACTGATTGTGGATTAATAAGTATAAAAGCGAGAAAAAAAATACTTGAATATGCATTATCAAGAGGGAAAGTAGTGGTTATAAATGGATTCCCTCCTGTTAAAGAAGAACAAAATCTGAGGAATGTTTTTAGATTTGCAGAGTTAGAAAATGATTATCCAAACCCACTTAATTATCTTAATGGAGAACCACCAACATTAAGATGGTGTGGAAAAGGCCATTTATCAACACCTATTATACTTGGTTTAAGACCACAAAGATTGCCAGATGGAGAAAAATACTATGCGGAAGTAATAATGAAATCTATTATAACTGCTTTGAAAAATGGCCTTTTATATTATCCAAATGGAGCAGGTGGAGCAACAATTCCTAAAGAAGGTCCAGGTGCTGGTGAATATGGACCACTTAATCATATGTTCCCAATAACACCAATTGAAATAAATGAAGGATATATAATTGGAAAAGAAAAAATAATTTCATCTGTTTCTAAGGTTTTTTATTTTGATAGGGAACCAAAGATTTATTTGTTTGATTTGAAAGGAAGAGAAAAACCAGGTAATTTTAAAATAAATAAAAAAGATAAAATTTGGGAAATAGATGTTAAAATCAATGACTGGAATGAAATTGTAATTATTGAATAAAGAAAAATTATTTTGCAAAAATATCCTGCAGTTTCTTTATTATTACATCTTCTGAGTTTTCATTAACTTTACAGGCAAGAGGTAATGTTTCATAACTTGAGTTTATTCCTATTGCTTCACTAATTCTTACATTATCAAAATCAGGTTTTATTTTAATATTTTCTTTGTGCTGTAAAAATGCTTCTTTTGTAGGAATATATCCAATATGAAAATTTGAATTTTGGGCAATTATTATATTTTCAAAAGGTAAAATTTCTCTTATTTTTTTACCAATACCTGTAAAAATTTCTCCTGGTAAATTTAAAATACAAAGTTTTTCTCCAATCGAAAAACCGTTTAAAAATAATTTTAACTTTTTATTTTTCTTTTTTTCTTTTTCAATATTTAAAAGTGAAACAGCAATCATATACTTTAAAGAATCTTTTGGAAAATCTCTCTTTAAAACACTTTTTGCTTTTTCAATATCTTTTTGAGTAAATGAATAATAATCAAGAGAAAAATTTTTAAAAAATGGTGTTATTTCTTCGTAATTTTTAAATTCCATATTTTTTAAAATTTCTTTTAAAGAATTAAAAATTTTTTCAGCAATTATATCCTTAATTTTATTCGTTCTTGTATTTTCATCTTCAGGATTTATATGGTTTATATCTCCACTCGGTCCATTTAGAATTAAAGCATTTGTTTTAAACTCATCTTCAATTTTTCTTCTTAAACAACCAGGCCAGTCAGCAGAAATTAAATTGCCACCTATTGTATCAGGATGTAAAGCAAAATTAACTATAAAACCAGAAAATTTTTCATTTTCTTTAAAACCAATTACATACAATGTATCATCAACAGGACCTATACTTTTTACAATATTTTCTTTTTGATTAAATGGATTTGTAATAATTCTTCCATCTTTCATTAAATATCTTCTATTAAATGCTATCCCCTCTACTCTACCCTTACCTATTCCAATTTTTACCTCTTTCATATTTTTAAATGCAACTTTAACGCTTCCTGCAATATATAATGGTAGAATGTCTATATATGAGTTATCAACATAAAAATCTTTTGTGTATATTGAACCTGATGGTTTACTAGTCAATGGTCCTGTATGTGTATGAGTTGCATGTATTGAAATATTTTTTGAAGAAATTTTAAGTTCTTTTTGAAGTATTTTTTTAACTTTTTTGGTTATTTTTTCATCAATCCATATTAAATCACAAGAAACAATAACAAATAGATTTTTACCATCATCAATTATAAAAGAGGTGACATAAAGGTCATCAAGTATCCCTTCTGAACGCCTATCTTCAAAATAACCTACAAGTGAAAAACCCACAGGCGGAGTAATGCAAACTTTACCAAAACCAACCCTCATTTTTTATTCTATTTCATCTAAATTTACAACTCTATTTTCTTTTTCACTTATTAAAGCACATTCCATAAATTTCATCATTTCAAGTGTTTCTTCTTTATCAACCGGTGCTTTTCCTGTTTTGAAAAATTCAATTATTTTTTTAAGTAATTGAGAATAAATAGGAACTTCTGTTGAATATGTTACTTGATATACTTTTTTCTCACCAAAAACTGTTGCTCCATAACTATGGGAACCTTTCCTTGTGCCCCTTAATGTCCCTATTTTATTATTATTCCATTCTCCTATAACAAAATGAAAATCTTCTGTTTTTTTGCAATATACATTTTTACAACCCATTCCCATAAAGGTATATAATATTTCAACGCCATGTATTCCATACCAAAAAAGTCCTGGATTTGTAGGGTCAAGTGAGCATGGAGAAAATGCATCGCATCCAAATACTTCTCCAAGTTCTGGATCTTCTTTAACTCTACAAATATTATAATCAAATCTTAAAGAGGAAGATGAAAAAATTGGACAATTATATTCATCTGCCATTTTATATATTTTAACTGCGTCATAATAATTTGAAGCAAGTGGTTTGTCTATAAATAATGGTTTTCTTGCCTTTATAACAGGTTCTGCTTCCTTTAAATGTCTCCTTCCATCAACACTTTCAAGTAAAATAGCGTCAACTTTTTCAATTAATTCTTCAATTGAATCCACTATTTCAATATTATATTTTTCTATTAATTCTTTTTTAAATCCTTCTACTCTTGAATAACTTGCTTCAAGGTCTGGTGAAAAAGAAGGATATCCTGCTATTATTTTACCTCCCTTTATATGGAAAGGGTCTTTTTCATCATTTAATAGTTTTGTAAAAGCAACAACATGAGAAGTATCAAAACCAATTATTCCTATTTTAATGTTTTCCATGTTTTTCCTCCTTTTAATGTGGAATTATAATTTATTTATTTCCATTAGTCAAAAACAAAAAATCATCCGGCAAAGGAGCAGAAAACTCAACTCTATTTTTACTTACTGGATGTATAAATGAAATTTTATATGAATGAAGGGCTATTCTTTTAATTAAATCATTCTTCTTTCCATATTTTTCATCTCCAACTACAGGATAACCAAGATATGAAAGAGTTAATCTTATTTGATGAGTTCTTCCTGTAATTGGTTTTATTTTAAGTAAAGTATAATTTCCAATATATTTTTCAACCTCTATTTCAGTAAGAGCATCCTTTCCTTTTAAAAAATGAACTTT
>Ga0197143_1000341_pt1 | contig 54727 bp, 52 predicted proteins | sample GBS70_MetaG_FD_148603 | JGI IMG/M metagenome (GOLD analysis project Ga0197143, IMG submission 148603) | Sediment microbial communities from Great Boiling Springs, Gerlach, Nevada, United States - GBS 70_MetaG | ecosystem: Environmental > Aquatic > Thermal springs > Hot (42-90C) > Sediment... | reverse complement strand
TTAAACTTATTTCACTTAGTTCTTTCATGGGTGTGTCCTCCTTTTTATAAAAATTTAAGTTTAACCAGTGGAGGATACACCTTTTTTTACACTTTTTTCAAATTTACACAGAAGATTTTACACTACCAGTTTATAATGGCATCTGGTAGGAGAAATAAAGTTTGATTCCTTTTTCCTCAATATATCTTCTTACGAGTGGAGATGTTTGATAGGTTACTGCTATTAATAGCTTTTCTCCTTTAAGAAAAGGCTCTATCCTCTTTAGAGATTTAAGAAATTCATCTACATCAGCCCGCTTGAGCTGACTCTTACATTCTCCAATTATCCATACATCCTTTCCGTCTTTCCTCGCCCTTCCAAGTATGTTTATCTCTTCGTATTTATCCCTTCCAATCTCAATATAGTCCCTTCTCAGATCCTCTATGACCTCCATGCCAAAATCCCTCTTAAGAAGTTCTGGAAGCCCCTTGTAAGCCCTGTCTTCAAGAATATAACCAACAGTATGTGAAAGGCTTCCAAGCTGTTCTCTTGTTTTCCTGTGCTCACCAATAAGTTCTCTCAGCTCTTCTTCTGTCCTCTTCTGTGCCTCTGCAAGTTCATTCAGCCTCTCTTCTGTCCTCTTCTGGGCCTCCGCAAGCTCATTCAGCCTCTCTTCTGTCCTCTTCTGGGCCTCTGCAAGTTCATTTACCCTCTCTTCTGTCCTCTTCTGGGCCTCCGCAAGTTCATTTAGCCTCTCTTCTGTCCTCTTCTGGGCCTCTGCAAGTTCATTTACCCTCTCTTCTGTCCTCTTCTGGGCCTCCGCAAGCTCTTCTACTACCTGCTCAAGCCTTGTAAGCCTTTCTTCTACCTTAATAAACCTCTCTTCTGTCCTTTCTTGAAATTCTGCCAGCCTATCGATTCTTTCAGATAGGATTCTGATATTATTTGACAATTCATTAACAACCCTTGTAAGCTCTGCAAATTCTGCCTTTGTAACTGTATTTGCCAGGTCTTTATAAAGCCTTGCCATTAGCCTTGCAAGGACTTCTGCCTGTGAAGGCTCAAAGGTCTTTTTAAGCTCATCAAGAATTTCGAAGGTGTCGATCATATAAAAATTATATCATAAAAAACTAAGGCATATTTTTTATTTTCTTTATTATCTCCGTCGTAGATACTCCCTCTACATAGGGAAGGCTTATGGCCTTCTCCACAAGATCAGAACCTACAATATCCTCTACCTTCCAGTCTCCACCTTTTACAAGGATATGGGGTCTGAGGAATTTTATGAGTTCGTATGGTGTATCTTCCTCAAATATCACTACATAATCTACCATCTCAAAACTGCTCAGGACCTCAGCACGGTCATCCTCATGATTTATTGGCCTTCCCGGTTTTATTCTTCTCACAGAGCTGTCAGAATTGAGACCTACAATAAGGATATCTCCCAGTGACTTTGCCTGTCTCAGATATCTCACATGGCCTTTATGGATAATATCAAAGCATCCATTTGTAAATACTATCCTCTTATTAGAGGCCTTTGCCTTATCAATAATAGCCTTGAGTTCCTCTGAAAAACCTTTATAAATCTTTTTCATGCCTTTCAAGAACCTTTTTAGCCTTTTTAAGTATTTCCTTGTCAGTCCTGTATCTTACCTTCTTTATTGCCTCATCTATGGGCAACCAGAGGGCCTCCTCAACCTCCCAGTCGTGATCTTTAAGGTCACCTTTTTCATACTCCATGAGATAAAAATGAACTGTCTTCTTACAGCGAGTATTTTCTTCCCTTATGTAAAACCAGTAAGAAACATCTCCGAGTTTTTCTATAATCCTTCCCTGAAGACCTGTCTCTTCCCTGACCTCTCTCAGGGCAGCAATTTCCGGATCCTCGCCACTATCAACAAGACCCTTTGGGAGGGTAAGGACTGATTTTCCTTTTGGTCTGATCATACATACATAAATGCCATCGAGCCCTTTCTTAAAGAGAACTCCTCCTGAGGAAATCTGGAATTTCAATGAAGCTGGTCTTATATTCTTTGCCATAATGGTAGATAAGTTAGAGTTAGGGTATATCTTTGCCTTTAATAAGTCTCATTATATCGTTATAAAAGGCCACTGTAGCAAGGAGGATAATAAAGGCAAGGCCTATCTTCTGGGCTATTGATATGGTTTTCTCACTTAAAGGTCTTCCCCTGAGTTTTTCTATAAGAAACAACAAGAGATGACCTCCGTCAAGTATGGGTATTGGCAGAAGATTGAGCACACCAAGATTAACGCTTATAAGGGCCATAAAGGCAAAAAAGTTCATGGCACCTGCCTCAGCAGACTTCTTAGCTATATTAAATATCATTATGGGTCCGCCAAGGGTTTCAACGGGTATCACCCTCTGGATAAGTTTCACAATAGAGAGAATCGTAAGATAAACTATCTCACCTGTCTTAAGAAAACCCTGCTCAAGGGCCGACAGGAGATTAAGTCTTCTTATAAAGGTCTTATCTGAGGGTTTAATACCAATTAGGCCAACCTCTATCTCCTCGCCAAAAAGATTCTTTACCTTTTCCTTTCTCGGAATAACTGTTAATACAATCGTCTCATCCTGCCTTTTGATCTTAATACTTATGGGTTTCCCAGGGCTCTTCTGAATACGAGGGGCAAGTTCATCCCAGGCATTTATTGGTTGACCATCTATTTCAATTACCCTGTCACCAGCACGGAGTCCTGCCCTCTCAGCAACAGAGTCCTTCATCACCTCACCTATCTCAGAGGTAAGAACAGGTATGCCTGCTGTATAAACTCCAGTAAAGATTACTGCTGCAAGGAGGAGATTAAATAATGGCCCTGAAAATACGATAAAGGCCTTTCGAGATACAGGTTTGTGGGTAAAGGAAAGGTGTCTCTTTTCAGATGGTATTTCTTCATCAGGTGACTCACCGTAGAGTTTTACATATCCACCCAGAGGAACTGCACTGATGAGATATTCTGTGTCGTTTCTTTTTATACCAGCTATTTTTGGACCAAAGCCGAGGGAAAACTTCAGGACCTTCACGCCTGAAAGCCTCGCTGCGAGGAAGTGGCCAAGTTCATGAAAGAATATTACTATCCCGAGAAGGATAATAGCATAGAAAATTGTCATCTCATACTCCTTATCTCTTTTTCTGCCTCTTTTCTTGCCCAGGCATCAGCCTCGAGGACTTCTTCTATGGTATTACAGGGCCTTTTCTGGTGTTTATCCAGAACCTTCTTAATAAGAAGAGGGATATCATTAAACCCTATCCTTTCCTTTAAAAAGGCCTCCACAGCAACCTCATTGGCAGCATTGAGGACTGCCGGGAAGGTCCCTTCCTCTTTAAGGGCAGTACAGGCCAGGTCGAGACAGGGGAAGGCCTCTCTATCAGGTAGCTCAAAGGTGAGACTCCGCAGGGATTTAAAATCAAGGGGCTCAACTACATTAGAAAGCCTCTCAGGATAGGATAAGGCATATGCAATAGGTGCCTTCATATCAGGCCTCGAAAGTTGAGCAAGGATTGTTCCATCAGTGAATTCTGCCATGGAATGGATTATGCTTTCTGGATGTATCAAAACCTCTATCTTTTCTGGAGAAAGGCCAAAAAGCCAGTGGGCCTCTATGACCTCGAGGCCTTTATTCATTAATGTTGCAGAATCTACTGTAATCTTTGCTCCCATCTTCCAGTTAGGATGTCTGAGGGCCTCCTCAACCTTCACACCCTGGAGCTCCTTTTTAGACCTTCCCCTGAAGGGACCACCTGAGGCAGTAAGAATAATCCGCCTTACCTCAGAGGTCTTCCTGTTTTCAAGACACTGGAATATAGCAGAATGCTCACTGTCAACAGGAATTATCCTTGCTGAATGTTTTTTTGCCTCCTCTGTTACTATCTTTCCTGCAATAACGAGGGTCTCCTTATTCGCAAGACCAATAGTCTTACCGAGTCTTATTGCAGAAAGGGTCGGGATAAGACCTGCTGCTCCAACAATAGCAGAGAGGACAAAGTCTGCCTTCTCATGGGTTGCTACAGCAATAAGCCCCTCTGTCCCTGAAAGGACCTCTACCTTCACCCTTTTTCTCAATGCCCTGGCAGTCTCTTCATCTGTTACAGCAACAATCTCTGGAGAAAGTTCCTCTATCTGTTTCAGAAGAAGCTCTATGTTGCTCTTTGCAGATAGACCGATAATCTTAAACTTATCCCTGTAGCGTCTCACCACCTCAATGGTGCTTCTGCCAATAGAGCCTGTTGAACCAAGGATACTTATATTTTTCATAATCTCATCAGATACCAGTAAAGAAAGGGTGCTACAAGAAGGGCTGAATCTATCTTGTCAAGAACACCTCCATGACCTGGTATTAGATTACTCGAATCCTTAACATCTGCATCCCTCTTGAACATGGACTCAATAAGGTCACCAATTACACAAAGACCTCCTATTATGATACCAAGAATAATACCAGCCCTCTCTATATCCAGAGCCTTTGCAATAATAACCGAACCAATACCTCCTCCAATAAGGCTCCCGATTGCTCCCTCAACAGTCTTCTTCGGGCTCAGGCTTGGATAGAGCCTTCTTTTACCAATAGTCGAGCCTACATAATAGGCAGAACTATCAGATATCCATATTACTCCATAGAGATATATAATCCACTGAGAGCCGAGCTCCCTGAGTTTCAACTGATAGGTTATAAGGATTATGACATATATAAGCCCTGTAAGGGCAATGCCCGTCTCTTTTAAAGCATCCTTTGGGTCCTTTCGGCTGAACATTCTAAAGAGCACAATAGCTATAAAAAAAAGGGTGATAGGATTGAAAATTTCACCTGAAAAACCTCTATAGGATAGATAAAGAAATAAGAGGCCTCCTAAGATAGAGAGGACTGTCAACCCTGTATTCAACCTGAACATACTATAGAATTCATAAAGGCCAAGGAGTGCCACAACTGATAGAAGACCAAAGAAGTATCCCTCAGGTAGTTTCATTACATATAGATAAAACAAAGGTATGAATATAACGGCTGTTATCAGTCTCTTCATAGAAGCTCGCCCTTTTTTACTCCAGAAAGGCCCAGGGTCTTCACTGCACCAAATCTCCTCTGTCTTTTCTGAAAATCCTGAATAGCCTCAAAAAACTCCTCTTTTGTAAAATCAGGCCAGAGGGTCTCTGTAAAGTAAAGCTCTGCATAGGCAGACTGATAAACAAGGAAATTGCTCAGCCTCCTTTCACCAGATGTCCTTATTATAAGGTCAGGGTCAGGAAGGCCCTCTGTATCAAGATAATTCTTAAAGGTCTCTTCATCGATTTCTTGAGGATCAACCTTTTCTTTTAAGAGCTTCCTCACAGCCCTTATTATCTCATCCCTTCCACCATAACTCAGGCAGAGGATAAGGTTCATGGATGAGCCATTGTGGGTTGCCTCCTCTACATCCTTGATTATAAACATAACATCCTCTGGAAGCATATCTCTATTGCCAATAGTCCTGAACCTGATACCCTTACTGACAAGTGCTTCTTTCTCTTTAATAAGATACTCTTTAAGAAGATTCATTAAAGTAAAGACCTCATCAAGGGGCCTTCGCCAGTTTTCAACTGAAAAGGCATAAAGGGTGAGATTCCTGAGGCCAATCTCATAAGATGCCTCGATTATCTCCTTTGCCCTCTGGGCACCCCTTCTGTGGCCTTCTGTCCTCGGCACACCCCTCAGCTCTGCCCATCTTCCATTCCCATCCATGATTATACCAATATGCTCGGGAAGTCCTGCCATTATTACCTCTTGAATATATAAAGTCTGGTCTGTTTAGGATTTTCACCCTTAAGAAGACTGCTAAGACTGAATCCCATAAAGGGTTTCTGAAGGATATAGAGTCTGTCCTTTGATACGAAAAAATCAATAATAGCACCTCCAACCTCTATAATGGTTTCCTCATCCATTGAATTTCCATTCCATCTTAGAGACCTGATCTCTGAAGAGCTCCATCCTATACCCTTTGCTATGCCAGCAACAGGTCTTCTTTTTATGAAGAATATCTTGTTTTCAGCTAAGATAAACCTGTCCTTGAGGCTCCATACCTCTTCCTCTAACAATGGTGAAGTTCTTGTCTTCTGAAATTGAAAAAAAGCCCCTCCTGTATCTTCCTTACTCCTCCAGAGGAGTTTTCCTTCTATGTTGAAGAGATTAAGATATCCATTCTCATCCTGAACAAGGACTTTGCATTCACCTTCATCCCTTTCTTCACAATCTCCAAAAAATAAAAAGCTATAAATATCCATTCCCTTTACCTTGAACCTCAAGGGCTCAGTCCTGAGGAAGAATTCATCAATGCCATCAACCATCTTGAACTCCTTTATCTCTCCAGCTGGACCCTCATAGGGAGAATAGGCCTGCCAGAAAAGCCTTCCATTAGTTGACCTGAGGATACCCTCTGTCTTGAAGATCTCCTTGAGTTCACCTTCTTTTAATTCATAGACCTCTGAATAGACCTTATCGTCTTTTATAAAGGAGACTATAATATCTGCCCTGTTATTTTTATTGAGATCAGCAGTGTATAATCCTATAAGCTCTCCCTTCAGTTTTTTTTCATAAAGACCCTTGAGACTTACACCGAGTTTGTAAACCTCGATGGAGTCGTCTGTTGCTATAACAAGTTCTTGTCCGGCATCTCCATCTACATCGGCAATACTAATAAATCTTACGCTCCCGGGGAGTCTGAAACTCAATAGTAGATCAGAACCCTTTAGCTCTTCCTCATAAAGGGCCTTCTCCTTTCTAAGCTTTTCAAGATACTCTCTTGAAAGCTCCACCTCCCCTGTAATAAAGACCTCACCAGTATCAGACCATTGAACAGCCTGCCTGAGGAGATTACTTCCCTCTGACTGGAGTATGATGGTTATATCAGAACTGGATGGATCATTAACAAGTTCAAACCTTATAGGGCCATCACCAGATTTAAGAGTTCTCAAATAATCATCAGCAACAAAATAATCCACTCCCTTTTCTTCCTTAAGAAAGACCCTTAGGGGTTTCTTAAAGGAATGGAGCTTTGCCCCGGGCCTGGCCCTTCCCTCAATAAGCCTTGCAAGAGAATAATCATTATAGACCTCTTCAATCTCAACAGTTCCAATCTTTATCTCTCCCGTACCTATCTCTTCCCTTGTTACTGGATGTTTTATCGTCTCTGATACCAAAAGGTCAAACCTCATATGTTTCATGATGCCATCATTTGCACCAGCATTAATCTTTAGGGTTTCTCCTTCAATAGATATGACCTCTGCCTTTATATCCTTAAAAAATGAGATAAGACCAGACCTGAGATTTAAGAAGGGATTGGCCTCAGAAACCTCTCCATCCTGATAGGATGCTGAAGATAGAACAAAAAACAGGAGCAATGAAGATAATAAATGTATCTTTTTTCTGATATTCAAATTAACCTCTCAATTTGGCTGCAGGTACTATTTAGGCCCCTTAGGCAAGTTAGGCTAAAGGACATAGCTAAACCACAACAAGCCTTAAGCCTCAAACTATTTTACCAGCTTAGTCCTTGAAAAAACAAGGAAAGGTTTGGTAAAGTTTTTAACCTATGGATGAGTTAAAAAGACTGAGAGAACAGATTGACAGAATTGACGACAAGATCCTTGAACTCCTCACAAAAAGGGCAAACCTTGCCATAAGGATTGGAAAGATAAAGAAAAAATCACTGATTAATGCCTATGTTCCTGAAAGAGAAAAGGCAATTATCGAAAGGCTCCTTAAAAAGAACAAAGGCCCTTTTCCTGATAATGCATTGAAGCTTATCTACAGGGAGATCTTTTCTGTAAGCAGGTCTCTTGAAGAACCCCTTAAGGTTGCCTGCTTAGGACCTTTAGCTACCTTCACCCATCTTGCTGCAGTAAAGCACTTTGGCACCTCTGCCCAATATCTACCTGAAGAAAGCATAAAAGGAGTATTCGAGGCAGTATTGAGGGACTGGGCCAATTTCGGCGTTGTGCCTGTTGAGAATTCAATAGAAGGTGTGGTTAGCTACACCTTAGATATGTTTATGGATTATGATCTCTTCATCTCTGGAGAGATAATGCTTGAGATAAGCCACAACCTCCTATCACTGACAGGTGAAAAGGCAAAGATTAAACGAATATACTCCCATCCTCAGGCAACAGCCCAGTGCAGGAGATGGCTCGAGAAGAATATGCCAGGTGTTGAGATAATAGAGGCAACAAGCACAGCAAGGGCAGCAGAACTCGCATCAAAGGACCCAGAAGGAGGTGCTATAGCTGGCGACCTTGCTGCCCAGTATTATGACCTCGAGTTTGTGGAAAGACACATTGAGGACTTCAAGGACAACTTTACGAGATTCCTTGTTATATCAAAGACAATGGTCCCACGGACAGGTAAAGATAAGACATCTATAATGCTTTCTTTAAAAGACAGGCCCGGTGCCCTTCACGACCTTCTTACTCCTTTTAAGGAAGCAAAGATTAATCTCACCAAGATAGAATCAAGACCCTCAAAGACAAAGGCCTGGCAGTACATATTCTTCATTGACCTTGAGGGTCACATACAGGACCAGAAAGTAAAAAAGGCCCTTGAAAAGGTAAAGGAGATCTGTATAGATTTCAAATTCCTCGGTTCCTATCCAAGACACGACTGAGGTGTTATAGTGAGAACCTCAGATTTCATTAAAGATATAAAACCCTATGTGCCAGGAAAACCTATTGAAGAGCTCCAGAGGGAGCTTGGTATAAGGGATATTGTCAAGCTTGCATCAAATGAAAATCCTCTCGGACCTTCAAAAAAGGCCCTTTCAGAAATCCGCAAAGGCCTGAAGGGTCTCCACAGGTATCCCGATGGTAGCTGTTATTATCTAAAGAAAGAGCTCTCAAAAAGGCTTGGCGTAAGTCCTGAAGAGCTTATAATAGGAAATGGTTCTAATGAGCTTCTTGATATTGTTGCAAAGACCCTACTCATGCCAGGTGATAATGCCGTTATGGCAAGACCCTCTTTTGTTGTTTACTCTATAGCCACAAGGATAGCAGGGGCAACACCTGTTGAGATACCCCTTACAGAGGACATGAGACACGACCTTAAGGCAATGGCAGGGGCAATAACAGAAAGTACGAAAATTGTCTTCATTGCCAATCCCAATAATCCTACGGGAACAATTGTCCGTAAAGAAGAGTTTGACCTGTTTATGAAGAAGATACCAGGACATGTCCTTGTGGTAATGGATGAGGCCTATTATGAATATGTAACTGATAAGGAATATCCTCAGACAATTGAATATTTCCGAAGGGGCTATCCCATTCTTATCCTCAGGACCTTCTCAAAGATCTATGGTCTTGCAGGTCTTAGGATTGGCTATGGCATAGGACCGAGGGAATTATTGAAGGAGATGAATAAGGTAAGGGAGCCCTTCAATGTTAACAGCCTTGCCCAGACTGCTGCCATAGGTGCCCTTAAAGACCAGAGACATGTTAAAATGTCTAAGGAGCTTAACAGGAGAGAAAAAGTCTTTCTTTACAATGAATTGAAAAAACTGGCTATAGACTTTGTTCCTACAGAGGCAAATTTTATATTTTTGAGATTTCCCTTTGAGGCTGAGGAACTCTTCCGGGAGATGCTCCATAAAGGTGTAATCATAAGACCTGTGGGAAAAAGGGAGATAAGGGTCACGATAGGCACAAGAAAGGAGAATAAGAGGTTTATAGAGGCATTAAAGGAAAGCCTTAAAAGGAGGAACCTATGGACATAATAGTATTAAACCCTGAGGCAACAGATGAGCAGATTCAAAACATTATTAAAAAACTTGAACAGAAGGGCTTTAAGACAACCATCTCAAAGGGAGCAGAAAGAACCATAATCGGGGTGATTGGTGACACCTCAAAGATAACAGAGGAAGAGGAAGAGACCTTCAAAGTGATGCCAGGTGTTGAGAATGTTATGAGGATACTTAAGCCCTATAAGTTAGCAAGTAAGGACTTCAAAAAGACACCAACCCTCATTGAGGTAAAAGGTCATGTTATTGGTGGAAAGAAGGTTCATGTAATGGCAGGTCCCTGTTCTGTTGAAGGAAAAGAGATGATCATAGATATAGCAAAAAAGGTTAAAGAAGGTGGTGCTACCTTTCTCAGGGGTGGAGCCTATAAACCGAGGACATCTCCTTATTCATTCCAGGGTCTCGGCGAAGAAGGCCTGATTTATCTTAAAGAGGCATCAGAAAAGACAGGTCTTCCGATTGTGACAGAACTTATGGATCCAAGAGACATTGACCTTTTTGTAAAGTATGTGGACATCATCCAGATAGGAGCAAGGAATATGCAGAACTTCAGGCTTCTTCTTGAGGTGGGCTCTGTAAATAAGCCAGTGCTTTTAAAGAGGGGACTTTCCGCAACAATAAAAGAATGGCTGATGAGTGCTGAATATATCCTTTCAAGGGGGAATCCGAATGTTATCCTCTGTGAGCGCGGGATAAGAACCTTTGAGACAGCCACAAGGAATACCCTTGACCTGAGTGCAGTACCTCTCCTCAAGCAGATGACCCACCTTCCTGTTGTTGTTGATCCAAGCCATGGCGTTGGGAAATGGGACCTTGTGCCTGCAATGGCAAGGGCAGCCATAGCAGCAGGTGCAGATGGCCTTCTCATTGAGGTCCATCACAATCCCCAGGAAGCCCTTTCTGATGGAGAGCAGTCCTTGAAACCCGATGCCTTTAAAGCCCTAATGGAAGAACTTAAACCAATAGCAAAGGCTGTCGGAAGGGAGATTTAATGGGGAAAAATATTGTCCAGAAGATAATAGAAACCCATCTCCTCACTGGAAGGCCTGAGCCCGGAAACCTCATAAGCCTTAAGGTTGACCAGGTCTATACCCAGGATGCCACAGGAACAATGGCATGGCTTGAGTTCGAGGCTATAGGCATTCCGAGGGTAAAGGTCCCTCTTGCTGTCAGTTATGTTGACCATAATACCCTCCAGACAGACTATATGAATCCTGATGACCACGCCTTTCTTCAGAGTGTTGCAGCAAGATATGGTGCCTGGTTCTCAAAACCAGGCAATGGCATATCCCATCAGGTTCATCTCGAGAGATTCGCTGCACCTGGTAAGATTGCCCTTGGAACAGACAGCCACACTCCAACAGGTGGAGGTATCGGCATGCTCGCAATTGGTGTTGGTGGTCTTGAGGCTGCAAGCGTAATGGCTGGAGAGCCCTTTGAGATTACCATGCCAAAGGTCGTGCTTGTAAGACTCACTGGAGCGCTCCAGAGACCCTATGTTACTGCCATGGATATAATTCTTGAACTCCTTAGAAGACTAAGTGTTAAGGGTGGAGTTGGCAAGGTCTTTGAATATGGAGGTCCTGGTGTAGAGGGCCTCTCAGTTCCTGAAAGGGCAACCATAACAAATATGGGTGCTGAGCTTGGAGCAACTACCTCTATATTCCCTTCAGATGAGACAACAAAGAGATATCTTAAGGCTCAGGGAAGGCTCAAGGACTGGATAGAGCTTAAGGCAGATGATGATGCAAGATATGACGAGATAATAGAGCTCGACTTATCAAAGATTGAGCCCCTCATAGCCCAGCCCCACAGTCCTGACAATGTAGTCCCTGTGAAAGAATTAAAAGGGAAAAGGGTCGATCAGGTATGCATTGGTAGCTGTACTAATTCCTCTTATTCCATAATGAGGCAGGTTGCCTCCATCCTCAAGGGAAGGACAATTGCAAGACATGTAAGCCTTCTCATAAACCCAGGCTCAAAACAGGTCTATGAGATGCTCTCAAGGGATGGCTCTATGGCAGATATGATAGCTTCAGGTGCAAGGATCCTTGAGTGTGCCTGCGGTCCCTGCATAGGAATGGGTGGAGCGCCTGGAACAGGCCAGATCTCTGTGAGGTCTTACAATAGAAACTTCAAAGGAAGGTCTGGTAATAAGGAGGCCTTTGTATATCTTGCAAGTCCTATAGTCTGTGCTATCTCAGCAGTAAAAGGGGAATTGATTGACCCAAGAGAATCGGGCATACCTGTAGAGATGCCTCGAGATGTAGAAGAATTCCTTATTAACGACAATCTTCTTATACCTCCTCATGAGAATCCTGAGAATGTTAAGCTTATTAAAGGACCAAACATAAAAGAGGTTCCTATCAGGAAAGAGCTGGAGGATGAGATCTCTGCAGCAGTTATTTTAAAACTCGGAGATAACATCACAACGGATGATATCATGCCAGCAGGCTCGAAGATACTGCCCCTGAGGTCAAACATCCCTGCCATATCAGAATATGTCTTCCATAATATTGACCCAGCTTTTCCAAGAAAAGCCCTTGAATTAAAAGAAAAGGGTGGAGTAGTAATAATAGGTGGAGAAAATTACGGTCAGGGCTCCTCAAGGGAACATGCTGCCATTGCACCGATGTATCTTGGTGTCAGGGCTGTGATAGCAAGATCCTTCGCAAGGATTCACAGGGCTAATCTTATAAACTTCGGCATATTACCCCTTATATTTAAAAACCCTGAGGATTATGAGAGGATTTCTGAGGGAGATTCTTTGAAAATAACAGGTATTAAAAAAGCCCTTCTGGACGGTGCTGGAGAGATAGCTGTTGAGAATATAACAAAGAAAAGTTCCTTCTCCGTAAGGCTTGAATTCAATGAAAGGGAAAGGAGATTATTACTCGCTGGTGGGCTCCTTTCTTATATAAAAGAAAAGGCCTAATTACTCCTCAACAATCTCTGTCCTTACAAGGGCAACAATGGCTGAATGGGGAACTATAAGGTACTTCTTACCTTCAAACTCTATCTCGACGGCTGAGTCCTTAAGAAAAATGGCATAATCACCTTCCATTGCCTGAAGGGGTATGTACTTTGGTTTCTTCCTATGCTTCCAGGGGTCATCACTTGAGGAATTTACATCATGAATAAGATATCCGGGCCCTGTCTTCACTATATATCCTGCCTGAACCTTCTCTTTCTCCTTTACAGTAGGTGGTAGATACAAACCCGCACTCGTAAGAGACTCTCTCTCATCGAGCTCAATCAATACCCTATCACCAACAACAATGAGGTTCTTCTTTGCTTTCATATAATTATTCTAACATTACTCAACCTTTAGGCTCAAAAGGCAAAGATCTCTACCACTTGAGCAACTGGTGAAGGAGATGGGATTCCCTTTTGTAAAAGCCCTCTGTATGGAAGGACTCAGGAAGTTTAAATAACTCATAATCGAGGTGGTGGCAGAATTCATGTAAAAAGGTCCTCAGGAATGTCTTGAAGGCTACTATCCTTGCCTTCTTTGCTGTCCTAATCCAGAGGATAATGGCTGGGATAAAATTATCCCGCTTTGGATAATAAAGGCCATGAAGCTCACCGTAGTTATTTGATGGCCTCACCTCAAGAACCTTTATCCTCACAGGGCAAACACTGAACCTATCTGAAAGGGCCTTTGCAAGCTCTCTTAAATATCTCTGGATGCAGAGGATATCCTCATTTTTTAGACATTCCTCAAGGGACTCTTCTACCTCTTTTCTCCCCTTTTCAAGCTCTTCCACCTGCTCTTTGTCAAGCATAAGAAGAAGGGCCTGGAACTCTCCTACATGGGTCTTCTCTTCCCTTGCTATATCAAGAAAGACCTTTTTTATCTTATCATTCTTTGATAGGGAAGCAAGCTGTTCATAGAGATTAATAGCATCAAGCTCTGCAATTATGCCAATTCGCAATATCTCCTTTTCAAGGTCAGTCTCCGAAAGGCCTTCTTGGTCAAAGGGAATCTTAGAAAGCATAAAGACCTCCTTATCCGTAAATTAAAAGATACTATGTGCGAAGTTTAATCAGGTTCAGTCTCGACTTCTATTCTCTAAAGTTTCTTAATTTAGGATGTGGTTCAGCGTAGTAGATATTGTACAATACAATACCAAACCATCTGCTGTCAATTTTTAATGTAGAAAGGCTTAATTATTACTACCATCACAAAATGTTAAAATTATCTTATGCCAAAGACAGGGATTGCTACTCTTCCCCTTCATCATGGGAAAGCACCAAGGTGGCTCTTTGAGAGGATGGTGAGTCTGGCAAGGGAGATAGCCTTTGCCATCATCTCTGAATTTGGTCAAAAGGAATTCCTTAAAAGGCTTTCGGATCCATTCTGGTTTCAGTCCCTCGGTTGTGTCCTTGGTTTTGACTGGCACTCAAGTGGCCTCACAACTACTACAGCAGGCGCCTTAAAAGAGGCCTTAAGAGGCCTGGAAAGGGAAACAGGTCTCTTTATAGCAGGTGGTAAGGGCGTCACATCACGGAAGACACCAGACCAGATATATTTTTATGCTTATAAATACGGAATAAACCCTGAACCCCTTGTTTATGCCAGCAGGCTCACTGCAAAGGTGGACAATTCTGCTATTCAGGATGGTTATCAACTATATGCCCATGTCTTCTTATTTACCTATAAAGGTGAATGGGCTGTTATTCAGCAGGGTATGAATCAGGAATCAAGGACTGCAAGAAGATACCACTGGCTCAGCTCCGGGATTAAAAGCTTTGTTGAAGAACCCCATAGTGCCATATGCTCTGATAAAAAAGAAAAGGCGGTTTTGAATATGGTCTCAAGGGAGAGTAAAGAGGCAAGGGAGATATCCACCATGCTTGCACGGCAATCTCCAGAAAAGACGATTTCTGAATTAAACAAAATTAGAGAGCTCAACCTTTCAAAAAGGCATGAGGTAACAGTGGATGATATAGACCCTCAAAGGCTTTACAGGGTTCTACTTAAAACCTATGAAAAAATGCCTGAGGATTTTGAGGCTCTCCTCGGTATTCAAGGAGTTGGGCCAAAGACCATAAGGGCCCTTAGTCTTGTGGCAGAGCTTATATATGGAAAGGCACCAAGCTTTAAAGATCCTGCAAGATTCAGCTTTGCCCACGGAGGAAAGGACGGTACACCCTATCCTGTTGACAGAACCACTTATGACAGAACTATAGAGGTCATGAAAAGGGCTATCGAGTCTTCAAGACTTGGGAATAACGAGAAGATTCAGGCAATCAGAAGGCTTGCAGGGTATTTCGGGATTTAGACTATCTCTGTTGTCCTCAACTGTTACTTCCGCCACCAACAACCCTTAAAGCCATCTGTTTTAAGATCTCTCTTATAAGCTCTGGCATCTCTGAAGTGAGTCTTTCTAAATTTTTAAAATCTATTGCGAGGACCTCTGTATCCTCTATTGCTCTTACCGTGGTAGACCTTGGCATTCCCAGAAAGAAGGATATCTCTCCTATATAATTGCCCCTTTCAAGGGTTGCTACGAATTTGCCTGACTTTTCTATTTCCACCCTGCCATTCAGGATATAAAACATCCTGTCTCCCATGTCACCTTCATTATAAATGACCTCACCAGCCCTATAAGTAATAATATATCTTCCCTTTATCTTGTCTGGAAGACCCTTAGATTTAGAGAGGGCTTCCTTTAAGATCAATACTTCCTTCCTCTGGAGTGCTGAGGCTATCTCAGCACCAAACAGGAAAACTATCTGTGAATAGTATATCCATATAACCACTATAAATAGAGATTTAAAGGAACCGAAGGCAAGACCATAGCCAGGATTGTAGGAAAGCATGAGATTAAAGAGGGGTTTCATAAAAAACCAAAGAGAGGTTGCAGAAAGGGCACCCCAGAAAAGATATTTGAGCCTTGCCCTAAACTCCTGACTTATTGTAGTAAAGCCAAAGAGGTTTCTTATGGAAGAAAGACTCCAGAGTGGTGAAGGTACCAGTTGAGGACCCCAGGCCTTAAAGGTAAAGGCCCAGTAGAGGAAGAAAAATAGTAAAAATACTACAATAACCGAGACAGCAGGGCCTGCATAGACAGGTATACGGAAAAAAGGGATAATGGATTTTATAAAATCTATTATAAGCTCCCTTATTGCAACAAGGCTGACAACTATTATAAAAAGCACAATAATAAGCAGATTAAATAGTTTTTCAAGAAGATAGGGCTTTCTTATCTCTATCTTGAATATTATTCCGAGGGAGTTTCTTATGGAAGAAGAAAGGGGAAGAATGCTCCACAGGAAGATAATAAGATTAATTATGCCAACCCCCTTTTTCAGTCCTATAACCTTTTTCACCTCCCTCATAACAACCTCGCTGTACTTAGGAATAAACTGTGTAATGAGTTCCTGAATCCTCAAAAAGGCTTTCTCTGATGATCCTATAAATGAGCCTGTAATGTAGGTAATGAGAAATAAAGCAGGAACGATACTAAGAGCAGTGTAAAAGGCCATGGAGGCAGCAAGGTTCATATCATTGTTTTTTCTAAAAGAAGAAAAGGCCTCTTTGAGGATAAGCAGAGGAGTGAATCTCAGAAGCCACACTTCAACCTTCCCTCAAGGTCATCAACGAACTGCCGGGCTGCCCTTCCTGAAAAGCTTCCGTGGCTTATTGCCCATTGAAGGGCCTCACGCCTTAATGTTTCAGCTTCAACAGGAATATTTCTAAGTTTTATGTAATTTGAGACTATTTCAAGATAGACATCTGCATTGAATTGATAAAATCCAAGCCTGAGACCAAATCTATCACTAAGGGAAAGCTTCTCTTCAACGGATTCCTGTGGATGGAGCTCTCCATTTGATATATCGGGAAGGTTTTCCTTTATCTTCTCCGGCATGAGATGTCTTCTGTTAGATGTGGCATATATAGCCATATTTTCAGGTCTAAGCTCAAGGCCACCCTCAAGGATCGCCTTCAAGGTCCTGTAGGATTTTTCTTCTTCATCGAAGGAGAGATCGTCACAGAAGATTATGAATTTCTCTTTTCTCCTTCTTATAAGATCTATGAGTTCAGGAATATGAAACAAAAGATCTCTTTGAATCTCTATTAGCCTGAGGCCCTTTTCATGATATTCATTAAGGAGAGCCTTTACACAGGAGGACTTTCCCGTGCCTCTCGGGCCATAAAGAAGGACATTATTGTATGGAAGGCCTCTTAAAAACTGCTCAGTATTCTGCCTTAGTCTCTCAATAATCCAGTCTATACCCTTAAGCTCAGTAAACCTTACAGGGTCAGGTCTATCTATGGCAACAAGGAGGGGCCTCCCGTTTCTTTGTATCAATCGGAAGGCGATAGCCCTGTTAAAAATAAACTCGTCAAAAGAGGGGATAAAGAATTCAATCAATCTATTAATAGACTCATTAAGCCGTCTGAGCTCATTGATAAGGAGGTCCATATTCTCACCAGAACTGTTACTTCGCCACACACCTGTCCAAGATAAATCTTAAAGGGGCATGAGGCCAAAGAACAGGCTACCGTAGGCTACAGGCGATAGGCTACAGGCTATAGAATTTTTCCCTAATATCCTGAAGCCTAACGCCTACAGCCTATTTGAGGCCTTATGCCCTTTCGAAAATAACATTTTAATTTATTTTGGACAGCTATGACTTCGACACAAATCTTACCTCAACTCTATAAACTCGCTCAGCCACTTTGTCCTTGAGGGGTGCTTTAGTTTCCTTATTGCCTTTGCCTCTATCTGCCTCACCCTCTCCCTTGTTACTGAAAACTCCTCACCAACCTCTTCAAGGGTCATGGGTGCATCCTCTCCAATACCAAATCTCTTTCTTATAACTGCCTCTTCTTTATCGTTAAGGGTTCCAAGAACCTTTTCTATCCGCTCTCTTAAATCCTGCCTTAAGGCATGCTCAAAGGGAGAAGGTGTAGAGCTATCTTCAATGAAGTCTATAAGTTGAGAATCCTCTTCTTCACCTACGGGAGTCTCGAGGGATATGGGCTCCTTTGTTATCTTAAGTATATTCTTCACCTTTTGGGCTGGCATCTTTAGTTCTTGGGCAAGCTCCTCAGCAGTGGGCTCTCTTCCATTTGCCTGAACAAAATCCCTCGTAGCCCTCATTATTCTCTGAATAGTCTCGACCATATGGACTGGTACCCTTATAGTCCTTGCCTGATCTGCAAGGGCCCTTGTAATAGCCTGCCTTATCCACCATGTGGCATAGGTGCTGAACTTATAGCCCCTTTGATATTCAAATTTCTCAACAGCCTTCATAAGGCCTATATTTCCTTCCTGTATAAGATCAGAAAAACTTAAACCCCTTCCTATATACCTTTTGGCTATGCTTATAACAAGCCTCAGATTAGCCTCTATGAGGGCTGACTTTGAGGCAAGAACCATCTCTTCACCCTTTATAAGTGTTTCATAAGCCTTCTTTATATCCGGTATACTCATACCGAGGAGGTTTTCTCTTCTTCGTAACTCTTTTTCAATATCAAGGTACTCATCAAGAAGCTTCTGTATTCCTTCTCTGCAGGATTGGGTTGTCTTTTTTGGTATCCCACATCTTACAAGCTTATCAAGTTTATACCCCCTTGCACTCAGAGACCTCTTTATAGAGGTAATCCTATTTAAGAGTTCATGAACTATCTGATAATTTTTTTTAAATTCTTCACAAAAAGTCAGGATTACTGAATCTTTAAGACCCAGCTTCTTTACATACCCGAGGATATCTTCTCTGTTTGAGTTGAGAAGCTCTACTACTTTAGTAATAGAATTAGCATTTCTCTGCTGGGAGGCAATGACAGAGCTATTATGAATATTTCGGAGTCTCCCGATAAGCTGTTTTCTTTTTCTAAGAAGCTCTCCAATCTTTACTGTTATCTCATAAAATCTCTTCTTTTCCTCAATAAGGTCTTCTTCTAAATCATCATCGAGATTGGAAAGAAGATCTTTAAGAGGGGCCTCACCTCTCTCAACAACCTCACCAAGCTCAACAAGTTTCTTAATGGCAAAGGGCATAGAAAAGATAACCCTCATCACCATATCCTTGCCCTGCTCTATCCTCTTTGCTATCTCAATCTCTCCCTCTCTTGTAAGAAGAGGCACGCTGCCCATCTCCTTGAGATAAATCTTGAGAGGCTCGTACTCTACCTCCCGTCCTTCTATCTCCGGTGCAAGGAGCCTTTCGAGGGACTCCTCCTGCTCTTCTCCAAGGATATCAATCTCTTTCTCTTCAAATTCATCAAAATAATCTATATAACTCATATAATCACTTTATCTTCAAATATTATCGCTGTCTTCTGTAACTTTGTCTTTTCCTTTATCAGAGAATTAAGTAAAATCAGGTCATTCCTTGACCTCGCCTCCTTTATCAATCTGTCGATTGTTCTTATTCTTATCTGTTTGAGGCAATCTGATATAACCCTATCAACACCCTCTTCATCAAGCTGTATTTTGAGTGCAAGATGTGCAATAAGACCATTTATAGAAGGATCATCCTCTTCCGAGGTATTAATAATACGATGGATAAAGGATCCATCCTTGAAAGCGGAGGGATCTACCTGATAATTATCAACTATAACGGTATAAAGTCTCCTGAGCTCAGGCTCCTCTATATCATCGGGCTTGAGTGACTCAATAATTATCCCTCCTTTTTCAGGATATTGAAGTAACACAGCGAGGAGGAGTTCTTCGGGAGGTGTTATCTTGTTTTTACCGAGAACCTTTGAAGAAGCTGTCTTATCTTTTCCTCTCTCTGGAGCTTGCCTATTGCGAAGCCTTTTTATCTCCTCTATTAAAAAGTCTTCTTTAAGGTCAGCCTTCTCTGAAAGGGCCTTTATATACTCACCCCTCATAAGGGGATCTTCAATCCCACTGATAATTCCTGTGAGTTCTCGAAGTATATCGATCCTACTTATATCGCCATAGACTTTTTTATAAAATTCTATTAGATCAAGAGGATTCTGAAGTAAATCTGACAGTTGAGCTCGAGAACCCTTTCTCAGAAAGCTGTCTGGATCCTCTCCATCAGGTATGAGTACAATAAGAGGCCTTATTGATTGTCCAAGTAGAATAGGTATCGCTCTTTTTGCAGCCGTTATGCCAGCACTGTCACCATCGTAAAGGAGCAATATCCTCTCCGTAAGTCTTTTCAGTATAACAACCTGTCTTTCTGTGAGGGCCGTACCAAGGGGGGCAATAACATTTGTAAAGCCATTCTGATGACACATTATAACATCGAGATAACCTTCTGTAATTATCGCATAACCTTCCCTTTTAATACCCTCCTTAGCCTGAAATAGACCATACAGATTTTCACCCTTTTTAAAAAGGCTTGTTTCAGGAGAGTTTATATACTTTGGTAGCGTATCATCCATAACCCTTCCACCAAATCCTATAACCTCTCCCTGAAGGTTATGAATTGGAAAGATTATCCTGTTTCTGAAAAGGTCATAACTTCCTTTTTCTGAATAGCTTATAAGACCAACCTCTTTCATATTAGCTTCGGTAAATCCTTTAGATTTAAGATAATTCATAAGGGAATCCCAGGCCTTTGGAGCGTATCCAAGAGCAAATCTTTTTATGCTTTCATCAGTGAGACCCCTCTTTAATTTTAGATAATCCATGGCATCCTTATCCTTTTGCAGATTATCTCTGAAGAAAACCTCAGCCTCTTTAAGGATGGAAAGCATAAAAAACTGTCTTGAACGGTTTCCTGTAGCACCATATCTATATTCAATCCCAGCCTTTTTTGCCAATCTTTCAATAGCCTCGTGGAAGGATAGGTTCTCCATCTTCTTTACAAAGGTTACAATATCACCACTTTCACCACAACCGAAACAGTAATAAAATTGTTTGGAGGGACTTACTGTAAATGAAGGGGTCTTTTCTTGATGAAAGGGACAGAGACCTTTAAAATTTGCTCCTGCCCTCTTTAGATTTACATATTCAGAAATCACATCAATAATATCGAGACGCATCTTGATCTCATTGAGTATGTCAGCATGCTTCATGCGCCTCTCCTTAGCTTATTTTCTTTTTATTCTCTTAAAACCTGAACACTCAAGAATCTCTATATCACTATCGAGTATCTCATCCAGCAGGAGATTCAGACCAAGATTATCACTTGATATATGACCGGCAATGACAATGTTAAGATGGTTCTTCTCAGCCTCCTTTCTATGCTCCTCACTCAAATGCATTGCTACAATTGTATTTATACCGGAGTTTATAATATTCTGAAATATATCCTTTGAACCCTCTGTTCCACCTGTCATATCAACAAATATCTTCCCCGCCTTTCTACCCTTTGAACCAATTAATATCTTCGGGCCAGACCCGATTTTTGCTGCCTCTCTGTATTCGGGTATCTCTCTAAGCATATCGATGATATCACCCAAGGTATAAGGTTTTCTCTCATCAAAAAGCCTCTGAAGATAGGTAGCAACCATATTATCTGCCGGAGTATGGAGGCAGGCAAAAGGAATTCCGAGCAGTCTTGCAGCATCAACAGCCCTCGTGTGATTATAAGGCATGAGTTTTCTTTCAACCTCTTTAATCCTCTGGTCCATCAGATCTTCTGCAACATTTATGGGAACTCCAAACCTCTGAAGTATATCTGCCTGCATCTTCATAACCTGATAAAGGTTTGCATAGGCCCTTCCCTCAGGGTGGTGAGAAAGTACAAGGTCAACAGACCTGCCTTTTTGTCTGAGGGTCTCGGCAAGAAGTATCTCTCCAACCTCCATATCCACACCAACAAGAATACCCTTTACCTCTGTTTCTGGATCTCCTGCAAGAAGCCTTGAGTCTGAATAGGGATTATACAAGGAATCCATATCAAAAAATTCTTTTTCCTCTAACTTTAGTGACTCATACTCCTTCTTTTTTGTCTCCAGTTCCTTCAGTACCTGTTCTTTTCCCCGTGGATCATTCTCAATGCCTACTCTAATAGCCCTATCTATAATATCTCTTAACTTCATTACACCCCTCTTTCGAGAATCTCTTTCACTCTCTGGTTTACAAGCTTTCCATCTGCACAACCTCTCACCTTAGGCATTAGAACCTTCATTACAGCACCCATATCCTTTAATCCCTTTGCACCTGTCTGCACTATCGCCTCTTTTATTAGTTGGTCTATCTCTTCTACTGAGAGTTGCCTTGGAAGATAGGAAGTGAGTATTTCCATCTCCATTCTCTCAGCATTCGCAAGGTCAGACCTCCCGGCCTTGTTATATTGTTCTATGGAATCCCTCCTCTGTTTTATCTGGGAAGATACAACAGAAAGACAGTCATCATCTGTAAGGGGGCGCTGGAGCTCTATCTCCTTATTCTTCAAGGCAGACTTTAAGAGTCGGAGAACAGAAATCTTAACTTTATCCCCTGACCTTAAGGCATTCTTAAAGTCTTCTTCAATCTTTTCAATGAGGGGCATTATTTTGCTGAAAGCTGTTTCAGTTTTTTAAGGACCTTTTTTCGGGCAGCAAGGGCTCTCTTCTTTCTCTTTTCAGAAGGCTTCTCGTAATGTTCCCTCTTCTTTATCTCAGAAAGAATGCCTTCTCTTTCGCATTGTTTTTTGAATTTCTTCAATGCCATCTCAAAAGATTCGCTTTCCTTTACATTAACAGAAGGCAAATTATCTCACTCCCTTCTTTTTAAAATTTTTATACTTTAACAGTTCAATATTTCTATTGTCAATATCGAGTGAAGGTAAGTTCCGAGGGGGTAATTGACAGGTATCCTCTGAAAGAAGTATTATGAAATATAAATTAGAATAGCTTAATATAGTTCAAATACAAAACTGGAAACCAGTACTTTAAGCTGGTTTCCATATAGTAAAATGGAGTGAAGAATGTTTGACCGTTTTACTGAAAGAGGAAGAAGGGTTATAATCTTTGCAAGGGAAGAGGCAGAGCGGAGGAATAATGACTACCTTGGTACAGAGCATCTCCTTTTAGCCCTCTTGAGAGAAGAAGATGGCCTACCTGTATTGATATTAAAAAAGATGGGTCTCTCCATTGAAGAGATCAGGATGGAGGTAGAAAGGACCCTTCCTATTGGAACGAATGTCCTGACCTTCGGAGAGATTCCTTTTACGCCGAGGGCAAAGAAGGTCCTCGAGTTTGCTATTGAAGAGGCAAGACTGCTCGGTCATAATTATATAGGAAGTGAGCATCTTCTTCTTGGGCTCCTGAGAGAGGAAGAGGGGATTGCAGGGAAGATCCTAAGGAGCCTCGGTGCAAACCTTCTTGGAGCAAGACAGCTGGCTATAAATTTATCTGTCAGGCCCTCGACGATTACACGAGAGAAGAGACACCACACACCTGTTCTCGATGAGTTTGGCAGGGACCTTACGCAGATGGCAAGGGAAGGAAAACTTGACCCTGTAATTGGAAGGGAAGAGGAAATAGAAAGGATACTCCAGATACTCGGAAGAAGAATTAAAAACAATCCTGTGCTGATCGGTGAGCCAGGGGTAGGTAAGACTGCAATTGTAGAAGGCCTTGCACAGAGAATTGTCTCAGGAGATGTCCCGGAAAACCTGATAGGAAAGAGGATCGTATCCCTTGACCTGGGAGCCCTGATTGCAGGGACAAAATACAGAGGACAGTTTGAAGAAAGGGTAAAGCTCGTAATGAAGGAGATAATGCAGTCAGACAATATTATCCTCTTTGTAGACGAGCTTCATACCCTTATAGGAGCGGGGGCAGCAGAGGGTTCTGTAGATGCCTCAAGCATGCTCAAACCAGCCCTTGCAAGGGGAGAGATAAAATGTATTGGTGCTACAACCCTTGATGAGTATAGAAAATATATTGAAAAGGATGGGGCCCTCGAAAGGAGATTTCAGCCCGTTTATGTTCAACCACCAAGTGCAGAGGTCACCATAGAGATTCTCAAGGGACTGAGACCGAAGTATGAAAGCCATCATAAGGTAAAGATTACCAATGAGGCAATAGAGGCTGCTGTTGAATTATCAGAAAGATACATATCGGACAGATACCTACCTGATAAGGCAATTGATGTAATTGATGAGACAGGGTCAAGATTAAAGCTAAGGAAGAGTATGCCCCCAAGAGAGTTAAAGGATATCGAGATGGACCTTATGAGGATAGCCAGGGAGAAGAATCTCTACTTGAAGCTCCATGATTATGAAAAGGCAGCAGATCTAAAGATAGAGGAAGAAAGACTCAGACGTGTCTATGAGAGTCTCTCAAAAAAGTGGCGATCCAAGCTCTCAAATGAAATACCGGTTATGACAGAGGAAGATGTGGCATATACGGTCTCAATGATGACAGGGATACCCCTTGTAAAACTCGAAGAAAAGGAATCAGAAAAGCTCCTCAGGATGGAAGAGGAATTGCACAAAAGGATTGTTGGACAGGATGAGGCTATTAAGGCTGTGGCAAAGGCAATAAGGAGATCAAGGGCAGGCCTAAAGAGCAGAAATAAACCTATTGGTTCATTCTTCTTCCTCGGTCCAACAGGTGTTGGAAAGACAGAACTTGCAAAGGCCCTTGCAGAATTTCTATTCAATCATGAAAATGCCCTTATCAAGATTGACATGTCCGAATACATGGAGAGGTTCAATGTATCGAGACTCACAGGTGCACCTCCTGGCTATGTGGGATACGAAGAAGGAGGCCAGTTAACAGAAAAGATCAGAAAGAGACCCTATTCAGTTGTCCTCTTTGATGAGATAGAAAAGGCCCATCCAGATGTCTTCAATATCCTTCTTCAGATCCTTGATGAAGGTGTCCTTACTGACAGTTTTGGAAGAAAGGTTGATTTCAAGAATACAGTGATAATAATGACATCCAATGTAGGAGCAAAGATTATAGAAAGGGAGACACCTCTTGGTTTCCAGAGAGCAAGCTCAGAAGACCGCTATAAACGGATAAAGGAACATGTCCTCAATGAACTGAAACGGGTCTTCAATCCTGAGTTTCTTAACAGGGTTGATGAGATAGTTGTATTCCATCCCCTTGAAAAGGTTCATCTCATGGAGATTCTTGACCTTATGATCAGTCAGGTGAATCAGCAGCTCAGCCATCGAGGACTTTACCTTGATGTAGATGAGAAGGTAAAGGAATGGATACTTGAACATTACTATCAGCCTGCCTATGGCGCGAGACCCATGAGAAGGGCTGTCCAAAAGGTAATAGAGGAACCTCTTGCAGAGGAGTTTATTAAAGGAAGATTTACTGAACCAGGGAGGATAAAAGTGAGTATAGAAAATGGCACAACAGTATTTCATGCAGAGGAGGAAAGCCTTGTTGAGACGGGATAAAGGAAGACAGAAGGCAGGCTTTTGCTCCGTGGCACTGCCACACTCCTTAAGGAATATCTGCTCCTTTACTTCCTTATTTTTCTATTCTTTTGTTCTAACACTTCCTCTAATTCTCCTTTCCTGCCAGAGAAAAGAGGGCTCCCAATTTTTAAAGGAAGGCTCAAAAGTGCCCTCCTTTACCCTTGTCTCCTTAGATGGTACCCAGAAATGGAGTCTTGAGGATGAAAAGGGTTCAGTGGTGATTATCAATTTCTGGGCGACCTGGTGCCCCCCTTGCAGGGAAGAGATACCTTCTTTACAGAAATTTTATAAAACCATTGTATCTCAAGGTAATCCTCACAAAAAAATAAAAGTCATTACTATTCTTTACAGGGACAATCCCTTTTCTGCCATTGAGTTTATGAAAGAGATGCATTATGACTTCCCTGTATTCAAAGACCCTGAATTAAAAATCGCCCGGCTCTTTGGTGTAACAGGTGTTCCTGAGACATATATAATAAATGGTGAAGGGGTGCTTTTACAAAGAATCATAGGCCCATTTGATTGGGACTCTCCTGATTTTAAAGAGTATATATTTACTGTTGCAAAGCAAGGCTAAGAAATATTTTTACCAGTGCATAGAAGAAATTGGGAAAGATAAGGTCTTCTGAGAAGGCGATTTTATTTATAGCTATGCTTCTATCGGATGAAAAGATGGTCGCTGAAATTACCCCTCTGCTCATTAAGGAATTTGGAGAGATCCTATACGAGACACGGCCACTGGATTGGAGATGGAGCAATTATTACAGAGAAGAGATGGGGGAGTCAATTAAAAGGAGCTTTCTATTTTTTAAAACACCCTTTGATAGCTCTTTACTTTCTGACATAAAACTCAGGACAAATAGTATAGAAGATGCCTTTGCAATTCGTGGCAGAAGGAGAATCAATCTCGACCCTGGTTACATTACCCTCTCAAAGGTTGTCCTCGCCTCAACAAAAAATTATTGCCACAGGATATACCTTGGCAAGGGCATCTATGCAGAGGTAACCCTTTACTACAAAGAAAATTCCTTTAGACCCCATCTCTTTACCTATAGAGACTACGCTGACCCTTCAACGATTCAGGTCTTCAACTCAGTAAGAAATATGATCAAGGAACTACTCACCGTCACTAATCCGTAAAAGTAGAACCTCCAAATAAAGTCAACAAAAAGGTCCCTTGGCGTCCTGTGCCTCAGCTACAGCAGGGGGCTTGGTTCTGCTGATATAGAGGCAGTGGCTGTGCTTTATAGGATTATGGGGTTACTCTTGATAACATCCTTCTCTTCAGCAGTTTAAAGAGAAAGGTTCAAGAATGTAAAGATGCATCCTGTAAAAGGGGCAGACATCCTTAAGCCAATAAGTCACCTTAGGAGGTTATAAAGGTTATCGCCTACTACTATGAACATTACAATGGTAATGGATATCCTCAAGGATTAAAAGGAGAAGAGATTCCTCTTTTATCAAGGATCCTGCAGGTTGCTGATGCCTTTGATGCCATGACCTCTGGAAGGCCTTACAGAAGAATCCCTGGCATTGAAAGGGCAATCAATGAATTGAGTAGATGCTCAGGTACCCCCTTTGACCCTGAGATAGTGGAGATTTTTATAAGTATTATTGGCAATACACAAAAAGGGCTATAACTGAAAAGACCTTATAAAATAATCATATTGTCCCTGTGAATAACCTCATCAGAGTATTTATAACCGAGTATCTCCTCTATATCTGAGGTCTTCCTTCCCTTAATTCTCTTTATCTCAGCTGAGGAATAGTTTGTAAGACCCTTTGCAATCTTTGCGCCTCCCTTAGAAACACAATAGACAGCATCACCTGTATCAAACCTTCCATGAACATTCAATATCCCTGAAGGCAAGAGGCTCTTTCCCATCTCTGTTATTGCCCTAACCGCTCCATCATCTATAACAAGACTTCCCTTGGCACGAGCCCCAAAGGCAATCCATCCCTTTCTTGAAGATATCCTCTTCTTCCCTGGAAGGATAACAGTTCCAATCTCTTCTCCACCAAGGACCTTTCTCAGAAGGCCTTCTTTTCTGCCATTGATAATATGGACAATTATTCCATATTCTATTGCTTTCTTAGCAGCCATAAGCTTTGAATACATACCACCTGTACCGACCTTTGTAGAACTTCCTCCAGCTATCCTCAAGATCTCTTTCTCTTTAAGGTCCTCTGCCAGAACCTGCCTGATTAATCTTGCATCACTGTAAACCGCCGGGTCCTTATCAAAGAGTCCATCAACATCAGAAAGTATAATAAGTCTCTCTGCACCAATGAGACCTGCAACGAGGGCGGAAAGATTGTCATTGTCACCAAATTTAATCTCATCTGTTGCCACCGTATCATTCTCATTTATTATTGGCGTGATCCTGAGGCCTAAAAGGGTGAGAACGGTGTTCCTTGAGTTTATGTACCTTGTCCTCGAAGAAAAATCCTCTGCAGTCAGAAGTATCTGGGCAACCTGCAGGTTATATCTTGAAAAGGCCTTTTCATAAGCCCATATAAGGGCCGATTGCCCGACGGCAGCAACAGCCTGTTTGAGCTCGACCTCCCTTGGCCTTTCCTGAAGGTTCAGTTTACCCATACCTGCAGCAATAGCACCTGAAGAGACAATAACTACTTCATGGCCCGTCTGCCACAGCTCCGAGACCTCCTCTGCAAGAGAATCAATCCTCTCTTCATTAAGATGAAGATTCTTTGTTATTATGTTACTTCCTATCTTTATAACTATGCGCATTGCTTATATTAGTGATTTAGACTGGTTTAATTCTATTCTAACTCACTAATTCACTAATTTCTAACTCACTTTCTTTAAAAGATATTTTATAACAGGTTCAAGTCCCTTGTGTGTAAGGGCAGAGACAGCAAAGAAATCAAGACCCTTTTCCTCACAATAGGTCTTGAGTTTTAAGAGATTCCTTCCATCTCCCATTATATCGGTCTTTGTGCCAATAATGGCCTGAGGTTTTTGAAGAAGTAAAGGGCTGTAAAGACCAAGTTCCTTATTTACAGTCTCAAGACTTATTACAGGATCAGGAGCAAACTCAGATATGTCAATAAGGTGAAGAAGAATTTTTGTCCTCTCGACATGTCTTAAAAACTGATGTCCAAGGCCAGCACCCTCATGGGCACCCTCTATAAGTCCAGGAATGTCAGCAATAACAAAACTCTTAAAATCTCCTGTCTTGACAACACCAAGATTAGGGGTGAGGGTTGTAAACGGATAAGGAGCAATCTTCGGTCTTGCCGAGGTAACGGCCTTAAGAAAGGTTGACTTTCCTGCATTGGGAAGACCAATCAATCCCACATCGGCAAGCAACTTAAGCTCAAGGATCAGCCTTCTCTCCTCTCCCTTTTCACCTTTCTGGGCAAACCTTGGTGCCTGGCGTGTTGGTGTTGCAAAATGGGCATTACCGAGCCCTCCTCTTCCACCTCTTGCAACAATGACCTCCATGTCTGGTTTATCAAGGTCAGCAATCAACTCTCCTGTCTGGGCATCCTTTACAACTGTTCCTACTGGCACAAGTATAATTGTATCCTCTCCATTCTTACCATGCATATTCTTACCCATTCCGTGCTCCCCCCTCTGGGCCTTATAAGTCTTTTTGTATTTGTGATCCAGAAGGGTATTCAGGTCAAGGGATGATCTTATAATTACATGACCTCCTCTGCCTCCATCCCCTCCATCAGGCCCACCCCTCGGGACATACTTCTCCCTTCTGAAGCTGACGCAACCATTGCCACCATCTCCAGCCTTTACATATATCTCTGCATAATCAACAAATTTTGCCATAGTAATACTTTACCACCCCGAACTGTTACTTTCCAACCTTGGGCAGACTTAAGTCCTAATGCTCTAAAACCTAAAAGAGTTCGAGACATTGACGAAAACCATGCCTTTTGTAGTATTAAATTTATGAAGGCTTTTTCAATCCCTGTTAGTAAACTGTTAGTAACTTTTAGAAGCAAGGGGGGTCGGAAAATTCGGCCTGAAAAGCTCTTTGAAATCAATAACTTACAAAGGGTAGAGTCCCAAAGGACATCCCTTACGTAAGGGACTGAAACACAAAGGATGCGAACCCTCGGAGCTCTAAAATTGTCCCAGAGGACATCCCTTGCAATAACAGAGTAGCAGTGTAGTAGAGCAACAGAGCAGCAGGATTTTTTGGAAGTTTAATCGATCTTTATACCTGTCGCTCTGTGGCTCTGTCGCACTAAGTGAAAAATCCCTCACCTATTGCCAAACACTCAACCGTGAAGTAGAAGGTTTGCCATCTTTCCTTGCTTCAAACACCTGGCAATCTCTATTGAGTGCTTGACTGCTTTGTGATACAATAGGTTTATGAAAAACCTTGAAGGAGGTTAATTATGGACTGGGAAAAGATAGCAGAAAAGCTCAGGGAAGTGATACTGGGAGAAATAAAAGAGGAGTTCAGGGATTTTAAAGCCTCTGTAAGTGGAGAACTCAATGGATTCAGGCTTGCCATTGAAGCCATGAATGGAAGGCTTTCAGGAATTGAGGCAAGGATGGCCTCCCTTGAGGCCCGTCAGGACAATCTGGAGAATGAATTAAGGGATATAAGACGGGCAATAGACTATGTGAACAATAGGATAGATGAGACAAATAAGAGGATAGATGAGACAAACAAGAGAATAGATGAGACGAACAAGAGAATGGACGAAATGAGGGTAGAGCTTAAAAGTGAGATAATGCAAAATACTCTAAGGATTGATGAGACGAACAAGAGGATAGATGAGACAAACAAAAGGATAGATGAGCTGAGCAAAAGGATAGATGATACGAATAACAGAATTGATGAGACAAATAACAGAATTGATGATCTGGGTAAGAGGGTAGATTTCTTATATACAGAGGTTTCCCAGATGAGGGGAGAGGTAAAGGAGGCCCTTTCAAGGAAAGAGGTCATTCAGGACATATTATTGAGGATTGAAAGGCTCGAAACAAAGGTGGCTTAGGTTAATAGTCTCTTCAGAGAGAGTTGACTGGTCATATATCTCTTTGAGGTCCACTTCAAAATGTTCAAGGGGGTAGAGTATTTAGCAGATGGGGAGGTAGCCCTGCTTTTTGAAGTATCTGGTTTATTAATCTTTTACCCTCAGCAGGGTTATTTGGAATAAAAGGTTTATTGTGTCTTCTATGCCAGGGTTTATTGCTTTTATCCTGGTGGTGATGTCCTAACCTGAAAGAGACTAGGCTATTGCAATTAAGGTCTAAATTTTGTACAATTATTTGTTCAATTAAATTAACCCTGCGTCGAAATGCACCCTCCCATTTCACGCAGGTGGTGGGTAGTTCCACACTACCCAGCAAAAGGCCCTCAGCCCCCAGAGGGCCTTTTATTTTATGCCATAAGAGCATAATTGTCTTTTCAATAGTTGACGAGGGCCTTAGCGCAACAAAAATAAAGCAGTAGACCAGCAGGAGGCTTCTAAGGAATAAATTTGTCCGTAATTTTCAACTCCTCTACTGTTACCACCTATACTCTGATAATGGCTCTACAGCTCTGCCACCTTATATTGTCTATTTAGGAAATGATTTGAAGGGGTGCCGGGATAAAGGATAGAATAAATATTATAAAAGAGATTATCCCTGTGAGTCGTCTTGATAGGTTTAGTCTTTCTTCCCAGAAAAGCACAGGCGGGTGTTTTATGCCGAGGATTATTAATAAGCCAGCCCATACAAGCCATCCATACCAGGTAATAAGCCCAAGGATGAAGAGTATAACTACAAAGATTTTAGATATGTATTTATGAGCCTGTCCGAATAATGCATAGGTTATATGACCTCCATCAAGCTGGCCTACGGGCAAAAGATTTAAAGAAGTAACAAGAAATCCTATCCATCCTGCAAAAGCCACTGGATGGAGGAGCACGGCATAACCTTCAGGCACATCTCCTACGACAAGTTTTGTTATCACCAAAAAGATGATAGATGACCCGAATCCGATACCTTTTATCTCGTCAGCCTTCACAACCTGGGAGATATTAAGACCTATCACTGTAGCCACAATGCTTATAACAAAGCCTGCTACTGGACCTGCCGCTCCAATGTCTATAAGGGCCTTTCTCGTTGTTATGGGAGATTTCATCTTTATAATAGCTCCAAATGTTCCTATGACAGTTGGAGCCGGGATGAAATATGGGAGAGTCGCCTTTGTTCTGTGAAGTCTTGAAGCTATATAGTGAGAAAACTCATGACTGAGAAGGATACTCAGGAGTGTTAAGGAAAAGGGCCATCCTTCCCATATCCTTAATGGTTCGGAAAATATGTCAACCCCTTCCCAGATAGCGCCTGCAGAGAGGGTTGAAAATACTGTAAGGATAAAAAGTACTATATGAATCCATGGAAGAGTCCTTAAGATTTTCATTTCCCTGTCAATCCTTTCACCTTCTCAGAGGACTTCTGCCTCAAGATCGTAATCATGGGCACCTGTGATAATAAGATCACAAAACTCGCCTACCTTTAGATTGCCTGAATCTTTTATTATAACCATGCCATCTATCTCAGGGGCATGTCCCTGAAGTCTCCCATAGGCCACAGGACCAACAATCTCATCAATAAGGGCCCTTACCCTTTTATTAATCATTGAAAGATTTTTTCTGAATGAAATCTCTGCCTGGAGCTTCATTATTTGAGCAAATCTCTTCTCTTTTGTCCTTCGGGATAGCTGATTCTTTAAGTTAAAGGCAGCTGTACCCTCTTCTCGGCTATATTTAAAAACACCGAGTCTGTCAAATTCTATCTCCTTGATAAAATCCAGAAGCCCTTTGAAATCCTGCTCTGTTTCGCCAGGAAAACCAACTATAAAGGTCGTCCTGATGATTACATCAGGGATTAAGGTCCTTATCCTTTTGATAAGCCTTCGGTATTGTTCCTTTGTTCCGGGTCTTCTCATCAATCTTAATATCCTGTCTTCAGAATGCTGTAAGGGAATGTCAAGATACTTGCACACCTTCTCATTTGAGGCGATCTCTTCAAGGAGATCTTCTGTTAAACTGGCAGGATGAAGATAGAGGAGCCGAACCCAGAAATCTCCAGATATGGCTGTTATCTTTCTTATCAAGTCTCTAAGAGAAGGAAAACCCCTGCGATCTCTGCCATAGAGGGTTATCTCTTGACCCACGAGTATAAGCTCTTTATATCCTTTTGATATCAATTCTTCAGCCTGTTGAATAATCCTTTCGGGTTCTATGCTAAAATAAGGACCTTTTATCTTAGGGATAATACAGAAACTGCATCTTCTATTGCAACCATCAGATATCTTTATATAGGCATAAGGAGGATTATTTAATTCAGTGGCTGATGTAAAAGTTTCTCTGAGCATGGTAGCAGTTGATTGCTGTTTGTTGGCCTTGATATAATCTATAACCTCTTCTTGATTCAGCCCGAAAAAGGCATCCACCTCTGGAAGCTCCTTCCTCAATTCCTGTTCGTATCTTTTTACAAGACAGCCCATCACCACAAGCTTCGTAAGATATTTATTATCAGGATTTAGATTATCAGCCTCTGCTCTTGATAGTGGAGATAATCGCTGCCTATTATATTTTTCGGCTGGATAACAGTTCTTAAAAGTACTGAGTCTCAGTATCTCTTCTATAGATTCCCTCTTTGCATCCTCTATAAAACCACAGGTGTTAACTACGATAAATTCAGCATCTTCTGGCTTCCTAACCAATGAAATACCTGATTCAAGAAGCCTCTTTTTAAAGGCCTCTGAATCTGCCACATTCTTAGGACAACCCAGAGTCTCTATATAAACTCCTTCTTTTCGTAAATAAGGCATAGATAGTTATTAGCTTAACACAGATAACACAAAGCCAACAATATGAAGGGTAAAAGCCGTTCTCTCACACTTTTTACAATATATGTCCAGTCTATGTTTATCTTTATCTCCCTGTGAATTATCCTTTCTCCGATGGATGTTGAAAATGTGCAAACAGAACTATCGGGCGGGACGGATCTTTGATATAAAATATCAATTATCTTGCCTCTCATCTGAAATTGTTACCTTTTCCAGAATGAACATACCCTACAGGTTTTAATGGCCTTACAACACCCCCGCGTCCCATTATCTCCAGACCTGGCTTTTCTTTAATAACACCTATCTCTGTAATGCCTGGCTCTCTAATCATGACATCAGTAGTAAAGAGTAATTCGTAATCCTCTCCACCTGAAAGGACAAGACTCAATATATCGAGATCCATTAAACTTGCTGCCTCTTTAAGCTCCCTTGATACAGGTATTTTATCCTCGTATAAAAGGGCACCTACAGAACTCTCGTTGCAGAGTCTCCAGAGGTCAATAGCAAGACCATCGCTTATATCAATCATGGCATTGAGTCTGGAGACCTTTTTATGAACTGGTTCTGGTTCTGGTCTTAGATGTTTCTTTACAAGAGGAGTGACTATCTCTGGAGGAAGTTTTGCCTTTCTCTTTAATACCTCAAGGCCACAGGCAGAATCACCAAGTGTACCTGTCACATAGATTCGATCTCCTGGCCTTGCACCGGACCTAAAGACAGGCATTGGAGATGTGCCTGTAAGGGTTGCTGATAGGAATATCCTGTCAGGAGACGAGGAAAAATCACCACCTACAATCCTGATATTATATCTTTTTAAACACTCATCTATTCCATCCAGAAAGGAAGCCAAGAAATTCTCAATATCCCTCTCAAAGGGCAGGCACAGGTTTAACAGTAAGAACTCGGGTTCTCCAGCCATTGCAAAGATATCACTTACATTCCTTGCAACAAGTTTATAACCAAGCTCAAAGGGCGTGATAAAGGAGAGGTCGAAATGGATACCCTCGACCATCATGTCTGTTGTATAAAGAATGGGATCCTTCGGCGGGGAGATTACTGCTGTATCGTCACCAATTCCCTTCAATATCCTGTTCTGGATGTCAAAGGTAATAGTAGTCTCACCAACTTTTGCTTCGCCACTAGAAAATGCTATTTGGCCAGCGGAAAATCTTCTTCTAATCAGATCTATAATCTCGAGTTCATTCACTAACTGTTACTTGCGTGAACGATTAGTCTTTCCTCTATTTGATTTTGAGTCCCTTCTCAGGGCTATATTCAGAACCTCGTCCATGGTTTCAACCAGAATAAAATTCATATCCTTCTTGACATATTTAGGTATATCCTCGAGATCCTTTTTATTTCTTGCTGGTATTATGACATTTTTAATACCCATCCTCTTCGCAGCAAGGGCCTTTTCTTTTAATCCGCCGATAGGCAGTATTCTGCCTCTTAATGTGACCTCTCCGGTCATGGCGATATCCCTTCTAACAGGTCTTCCTGTGAGTGCAGAGGCAATAGCTGTTGTCATTGTTATCCCTGCCGAGGGTCCGTCCTTTGGAATAGCACCTGCTGGTACATGGATATGGATATCTGTTTTTGAGAAGACATCTTCATCTATCCCGAGTTTCCTCGCCTTCGATTTCACATAACTGAAGGCAGCCTGCGCTGATTCCTTCATAACATCTCCAAGTTGACCTGTAAGGATAAGATTTCCCTTGCCCTTCATGGTTGTTGCCTCTACATATATGATATCTCCTCCTGCTTCTGTCCATGCTAAACCTGTAGCAACACCCACAAGATCCTTTTCCACCTCTTCCTCTGAAAGATACTTGGGGACGCCAAGATACTTTGATAGATTTTTAGGAGTTATGAGGAATTTCTGTTTTTTTCCTTCAGCAATCTGTTTTGCAACCTTTCTAAGGATATTTGCAATCTCCCTCTCAAGATTTCTTACCCCTGCTTCCCTCGTATATTCCGTAATGACCTTCATAATAGCCTGATCTGTTATCTTTAGCTCCTTTCCTGTGAGACCGTGTTCCTGTAGCTGTCTCGGGATGATGAACTTCTTTGCTATGTTAAGTTTTTCCTCTGCCGTGTATCCGCTGAGATATATTATCTCCATTCTATCTCTGAGAGGTGCCGGTATGGTATCAACCACATTACCTGTGGTAATGAACATTACATTGCTCAGGTCAAAGGGTACTCCAAGATAATGGTCAACAAAGGCATTATTCTGCTCAGGATCGAGAACTTCAAGAAGGGCAGATGCAGGATCTCCCCTGAAGTCAAGCCCAATCTTGTCAATCTCGTCAAGCATAAATACAGGATTATTAGTACCCGCCTGTTTAATCCCCTGGATAATCCTTCCAGGCAGGGCACCTACATAAGTCCTTCTGTGACCACGGATTTCTGCCTCGTCCCTCACACCACCAAGGGACATCCTTACAAATTCCCTTCCAAGGGCCCTTGCAATAGATTTTCCAAGAGAGGTCTTTCCAACACCAGGTGGTCCAATAAAACAGAGTATGGGCCCTTTCATCTTCTTCGTGAGTTTCCTTACGCTAAGGTATTCAAGGATCCTCTCTTTTACCTTTTCAAGGTCATAGTGGTCCTCATTGAGGACCTTTTCTGCCACCTTTATATCAACATTATCCGTCGTTGATTTTGACCAGGGAAGTTCTGTAAGCCATTCAAGATAGGTTCGTACAGTGGCAGCTTCAGCACTATCAGGATGCATCTTCTGAAGTCTCTTTAATTGTTTCTCAGCCTCCTTCTGAACCTTTTCGGGCATCTTTGCTTCTTCTATCTTCTTCTTGAACTCCTCGATCTCCTCAGCCCTTTCATCCATCTCACCAAGTTCTTTCTGAATGGCCTTAAGCTGTTCTCTGAGAAAATATTCCCTCTGGACTCTATCTATCTCTGTTCTTGCCTCGGACTGAATCTTCTGCTGAACAGCCAGGAGCTCCGTCTCCCTTGTGAGTATCTCACTTACCTTCTTAAGCCTCTCTACTGGATCGATTATCTCGAGTATCTCCTGGGCCTGTTCTGTCTTAAGTCCAAGATTTGAGGCCACGAGATCTGCAAGTCTTCCAGGGTCATCAATATTCTCTATTATCACCATTACATCGGGAAGTATGGCCTTTCCAAGGGAAACGGCCTTATCAAGAAGTTCCTTTACAGATCGCATCAGGGCCTCTATCTCAATGGTTATCTCCTCTACCTTTTGTTCAGAGAGTTTCTCAATATCTGCAAGGAGAAAAGGCTCAGTCTGCGAAAAATTAATAACCCGAACTTTATTCAATCCCTGTATAAGTATCTTAACCCTGCCATCAGGAAGTTTCAGCATCCTCATTATCATGCCAACAGTACCAATATGATAAAGATCATCAGGACCCGGTTTCTCCACAGAAAGGTCCTTCTGGGTAAGGAGCAGGATCAGACGGTGGGAATTGAGGGCATTATCTATTGCCTTAATAGAGATATCCCTTCCTACAAAAAGAGGAATTATCATATAAGGGAAAACCACTATATCCCTTACAGGTAGAACCGGCAGGGTATCAGGTATTACTATTTCTTTTTCTTCCTTCTGAGTCATTCTCTCTCACCTCTTATTAATCTTGTCCTTTTGATACCTTTATCTTCACAACCCTTGACTTTGTCTTTGGAAACTTAAGGGTGATAACCCCATTATTATAATTAGCAGTGCCTTTGTCAGATTCTATCTCCACAGGAAGCCTTATGATCTTTCTGAAAGCATCCCTGCTTCTTTCCATGCAGATAAATCTTACATCCTCACTTTTACCTCTCCACCTGCTTATCATCTCCTGCCTGAGCCCTTCAAGGATAAGCAGATCGTTTAATACTTTAATAAGAATATTCTCAGGTTCGATACCCGGAAGGTCAATCTCTACTATAAGAGAATCTTCTGTCTCATAGATATCTACTGGTGGTCCTTCAGCATTTGCTACCCGAAGCCCAATTTCAAGAATACCAAATGTTTTTAGCCTCAGGTGCATTTTAGAATCATTAAATTCTTGGAAGAACAGTCCGGAGATAAGCTCTGAATTCCCTTGAAAGTTCAGGATGTTTTAGCCCCAGTTCTACTGTAGCCTGAAGAAACCCGAGCTTACTGCCAGCATCGTACCTTTTGCCTTTAAAAAGATAACCATATATATCCCTTTTCTTGAGAAGACCCTTCAATCCATCTGTAAGCTGTATCTCTCCACCCTTGCCAGGTTTAAGGCTTTTAAGAACTTCAAAAATGTCAGGTGTAAGTATATATCTTCCTATTATAGCAAGATTAGAAGGAGCCTTTTCAGGAGGTGGTTTTTCAATAAGGTCTCTAATCTTAAATACATTATCTTTATCTTTCATGTTTTCATAGGCCACTACTCCATATTTATGGATCTCTTTCTTCGGAATCTCCTCAAGGGCAATAACAGGAGATCTGTATTTTTCGTAAATCTTAATCATATCTCTAAGAAGGGTATCTTCTGGATCTATTATGTCATCACTCAGAAGCACTGCAAAAGGCTCATCCTTAACAAAAGGCATGGCACAGAGTATAGCATGACCGAGGCCAAGGGGTAAACGCTGCCTTATATAGGCAAAATCAACATGATTAAGTATCATTATCTGTTCGAGAAGATCTATCTTTCCCTTTTTCTTTAAATTCTCCTCAAGCTCAAAGGCTGAATCAAAATGATCCTCTATGGTTCTTTTATGTTTACCCGTTATTATTATGAACTCATTGATACCACATGATAGGGCTTCTTCCACAGCATACTGTATCATTGGTTTATCCACTATTGGAAGCATCTCCTTTGGAGATGCCTTGGTAGCAGGCAAAAACCTGGTACCAAGACCTGCTGCTGGAAGTACTGCCTTTTTGATAGAATTTGACATATGTTATTATACCATAAGTTTTAAGGGGCAACATTGGTGGCAAAAGTAACGGTTACCTTCATCCTCTCCTATGATTTAATTATCGAATAGAAGGCATAAGCTCTGTAGTAGCCCTTAAAGGTTGTGAATTCATTGAAGATTATCCCTTTCTCTCTTTCATCGCTAATCCCATTTTCTCCCTGAAAGTTTATTTCAGGGACTGTCTTCCTTTAGATTTCTTAAAAGAGGCAATGGTTCAATTTCATTAAGAGTTAAGGTATAATTGAGAATCCAGAGGAGAAAGAGAAATGCCTCTTGCCTTTTTTAAAAAGGAACTTTCAGAATTAGAGGAGAAAGGGCTTTCAAGAAGGGTTAAAGATAAATCAGGTGCACAAGGACCACGGATAATTATAGAAGGGAAGGAATTAATAAATTTTGCCTCTAATGACTATCTCGGGTTTTCAAGCAATGAACTCCTTAAAGAGGCTTCTCTTAGTGTCATATCTCATTATGGCACCGGTGCTGGTGCCTCTCGCCTTCTCGGAGGAGGCACAGAACTTCATAGACTTCTTGAAAAAAGGATTGCTACCTTTAAGGGAGCTCCTGAGGCACTACTGCTGAATTCGGGATATACTGCCAATGTAAGCTCTATTTCTTGTCTTGTGGAAAAAGGTGATTACATCTTCAGTGATGAACTGAATCATGCAAGTATTATAGATGGTTGTCGTTTAAGCAGGGCACAGATATTTGTATACAGACACAAGGATACAGGACATCTTGAGGAGCTTCTTTATTCGATAAGAAATGAAGAAGGAAGGAGACTCATTGTTACTGACTCTGTCTTCAGCATGGATGGCGATATTGCCCCAATACCTGATCTTTTAAGAATTGCCGAGAGATATAATGCCCTTCTTTACATTGATGATGCCCATGCAACAGGTGTCCTCGGAGGCGGTCATGGCTCTTTAAAACATTTTGGTTTATCCCATAGACCATACATTATACAGATGGGAACCTTCTCAAAGGCTCTTGGCTCCTTTGGTGCCTTTGTAGCTGCTGAAGAATCCATAATAGACTGGCTCATAAATAAGGCAAGGGGATTTATATATTCAACATGCCTTCCACCTTCTGTTGTAGGTGCAAGCCTGAAGGCCCTGGAGCTAATAGAAAAGGATAAATCTCCAATAGAAAGATTATGGAAGAACAGGGATTTGGCAATAAAGATAATCAAGGATGCTGGCTTAGAAATAGGCCCTTCTGAAACCCCTATAATCCCTGTTCTCTTCAAAAACATAGAGGATTGCCTCAATTTTTCTTCAAGGCTTTTTGATAAAGGTATCTATGCACCAGCCATAAGGCCTCCTACAGTGCAGGTCCCGCGGCTCCGATTTACCATTACAGCAGCCCATTCAGAGGAAGACCTTGAGCACCTCCATAGAGCCATTAAGGAGATAAAATAAAGCCATGAACAAAAAGATATGTCTTATCACTGGCGGCACTCGAGGATTAGGAAGGGTAATAAGCCTGAGCCTTCACAAGAAAGGTCATATTGTTATTGCTAATTACATAAAAGGAGAACCAGAGGCACAAACATTAAGGGAGCTGGGCTGTATCACTTTTAAAGCTGATATATCAAAAATGGACGAATGTATAAGAATGGCTGACTTTATTAAAGAAAGATTTGGTATCCTTCATGTGCTTATAAACAATGCAGCAATCCTCAAAGATGAGCTTCTCATAAAGCTAAAAGAAAATGCCTGGGATGAAGTTATCAATGTTAATCTGAAAGGAATGTTTAACACAATCTTAACATTTTCAGCTCTTCTGGCTGAAACAAAGGGTCATATTATAAACATAACCTCTTACTCTGGCATTAGAGGAAAGGCTGGCCAGACAGCCTACAGTGCCTCAAAGGCAGGAGTGATCGGGCTGAGTCTTAGTGCTGCAAAGGAATTATCCATGCAAGGTATAAAGGTTAATGTTTTAGCCCCTGGGTACATGGATACAGACATGGGAAGGTCATCACCAAAGGCCCTTGAAAATGCTATAAAGGAAAGTCTCCTCAACACCCTTACAAATCCAGAAGAGGTGGCAGAATTTATTGCTTTTCTCATAAATACAGAGACCATCACCGGTCAGATATTCAGGATAGACAGCAGGATATAAGCGAGTTGACGAAAAAGACATTTTTTTGTTTTACTATATACTGTGGGCCGTTAGCTCAGCAGGTAGAGCAGCTGACTCTTAATCAGCGGGTCGGAGGTTCGAATCCTCCACGGCTCACCATTGGTACTCTACAAATACTAATGCCATACAATAGGTTTACCATCCTTTGTGAAGCCTGAACTATCGTCCTCATCTTGTTCGTTCAGGAGCATCTCTGTGACAAGGGCCTTAAGTGCCTCTGTCCTCTCAGAGGGGATACAAAATTCCTCCTCAAATCTTCTTATTTCAAACAATAAAAGCCCAAGATAGCCATCTATACCTCTGAATACTCCCATACCATTACCTCCCTGTGAAAATTTTATCAAATAAGGTTTTCACAACATACTTATAGCACAATTCATGCCCGAACCAGTGATAGAGATATAACAGGTCTCAACTGTAACCTTCGCCACCAATGTTTTGAATTTAAGGTTTTGAGTATTAAGGTATTGTTCTAAGGATTCATCTACTGAACCCTCCTTTTCTCTCCTTTACTCTTTTTTGTGATATAATTTTATAAATGCCAGAGGGGATTGGTGCCAAAGGTGCTAAGGTCTCTTACATGCAAATTCATATTCCTTAGTGGATCCTTCTTAGGTCTCCTGGGCTTTTTTATCTATGGTAGCTTCAGACTTACCCACCACATCTATGACGATGCAACAAGGATAAACCTTGCGGGTCATATCCGTTTTCGTTCCTTCGAGACTGCCTGGCTTGCAAACAGGATTATTGAAGAGACGGAGAAACCCAACCCTGAAAGGTGGAGCCTCCTCAAGGCTGAACTTGAATTAGAGATTAAAAGACTCAACGATATCTTAAAGGACCTCAAAGAGGGCAGGCCAGAAGATGGTATTAAACCCCTTCAGTATAAAGAAACCCTTGAAAGGCTTGAGGCCCTTTCTAATAAATGGAATACTGAACTGAAGCCTATCCTCTTAAAGGTCCTCTCTCTTCCTGAGGGATATCCTGAAAGGTCTGCAAGGAGGCTCCTTGAGCCCTTTAATAATAAAGTTCATGGATTTGTCTATGAAGTAGATGAGTTCGTAAAGCTCCTTGAAAAGGATTATAAAAAGGAGATAAGGGATTTTGACAAATTCAGGATAGGGTTATTCTTTTTCTTCCTTGTAGCTGGCATATTTTCTGTTATTTATATGAAAAGTAGTGTCCTGAACCCCATCGGAGAGCTAAAGAGGGTGACAGAGGAATTCACTAAGGGAAACCTTCAGGAAAGGGTCACAATAAAAGGCAAGGATGAGATTGCAGTCCTTGGAAGGGCCTTTAATGAGATGGCTGATAGCCTGAATGCCCTTATAACTGAAGTTATAACCCAGAAAGAAGAGGTCGCCGGTCTTTTTAATGCCTCTAATTCTATCATGGGTATTAAAGACTCAGAAGGGCTCTATAAGGCTATCTGTGAGAATACCCTTAGTATTTTAAACTTAAAGTTTGTGTGGCTTGGGTTAAAGGAATCGGATTTTTCTGTTAAGCCTGTTGCATGGGCAGGAATTGAAGAGGGTTATCTATCAGAGATAAAGGTGAGATGGGACGACTCACCTGAAGGTATGGGACCAACAGGAAGGGCTATCAAGACAGGAATGCCTCAGGTAATAAACACCATAGAAGACCCTTTTTATAAGCCCTGGGCTGAGAAGGCCTTAAAAAGGGGATACAGGTCCTCAATGGCAGCACCTCTTATGCTTTCAGATCGTCAGGTCATAGGGACACTGAATCTCTATTCTGAAAGACCCTATTATTTTACACCAGAAAGGGTCCAGATTATCCAAACCTTTGCAAATCAGGCAGGAGCTCAGATAGAGGATGCCTGGCACATGGAAAGGCTTGAACAGAGGGTTAAGGAAAGGACTGCTGAGCTTGAAAGGGCCCTTGAGGAGCTAAAGGCATTAAACAGGAAATTAGAGCTCAAGCAGAAAGAGGCAGAGTTTGAAAAACTCAGGGCAGAGGCAGCCACAAGGGCAAAGTCTGAATTCCTTGCAAATATGAGCCATGAGCTGAGAACACCCCTTACAGCCGTAATGGGTTTTTCAGAGATCCTTTTGAGGGAGATACCTGGAACACTGAATGAAAAACAGAAGGAATATCTACAGGACATATACCAGAGTGGAGAGCATCTCTTGAATCTGATAAATGATATCCTTGACCTCTCAAAGATAGAAGCAGGAAAACTCGAGCTTGAGTTAGAGAGGTTTGATATTGAAGACCTCATAGAGGAATCCCTGATATTCTTTAAGGAGAAGGCAATGAGGCACAATATCAGGATTCAAAAAAGGCTTGGTGAGGGGATTGGTGAGCTTTATGCAGACAGAAGGAAGGTTAAACAGGTTATCATGAATCTCCTCAGCAATGCCTTTAAATTCACGCCTGATGGTGGCACCATAACAGTAGAGGTTCAAAGGCAAGACAATGAGGTAGTATTCTCAGTAGAGGATACAGGACCTGGCATCTCTGAGGAGGATCAGAAGAGGCTCTTCAAACCCTTTGAGCAACTCCAGAGTCCTTTAACAAAAAAGGTTAAAGGAACTGGCCTTGGCCTTTATCTATCAAAAAGGCTTGTAGAGCTCCACGGAGGAAGGATATGGGTAAAGAGCGAGTTAGGAAAAGGGAGTATATTCAGTTTTTCTATACCTGAGGTAAACGATGCAAAAAAAGGTACTGATAGTTGACGATGATATAAGGAATAGAAAACTCATAAGGGTTATACTGGAAAATAATGGATACACTACCTTTGAAGCTGGTGATGGAAGAGAGGCTATTGCTATCCTGTCGTTGTCCTTTCTGCCTATGCTTCTGCCGGGAAGATTGCAAGGATAAGGTCTGAGGTAGAGATTAATGGTTACATAACAAAACCTATAAAGCTGGATAATTTTATAAATACCTTAAATGAAAGGAGTAGAATGAAGGAAAAAGCAAAAAAGATACTCGTTGTTGATGATGACGAGAGGAACCTGAAACTCCTTGGAGCGATCCTCTCAAATTATGGTTATTCCTATGAGACAGCAAAAGATGGCAAGGAAGCCCTTAAAAAGGCAGAAGAATTCCTGCCTGACCTGATATATCTTGACATTATGATGCCTGAGATGGATGGTTATGAGGTATTGAGGAGGTTGAGGGCTGACCAAAGATTCAGCCATGTGCCTGTTGTACTTATTACTGCCCTTGCAGATAAGGATTCCAAGCTCAAAGGCCTTGATACAGGAGCTAATGACTTTCTCACAAAACCCTTTGACCCAACAGAGCTCCTTATAAGGACAAGGAATCTTCTCAGGATAAAGGAGTTCGAGGACTTTTTAAAGGAACATAATCAGAGGCTTGAAGAAGAGGTAAGGGCGAGGACAGAGGAGCTGAGAAAGAGTTACCTTGACACAATAGAGAGGCTTACCATTATTGCAGAATACAAAGACGAGGAGACGGCAAACCACATAAGGCGCGTTGGTTTTTACTGTGCCCTTATAGCAAAGGCCCTTGGATGGCCTGAAGACAGGATTGATATTATCAGATATGCCTCTCCCATGCATGATATTGGAAAGGTTGCGATTCCAGCAGAGATATTGCTGAAACCTGCAAAACTTACCCCTGAAGAGTATAGCCTCATGAAGACCCATCCAGTAGTTGGTGCAAAGATACTTTCTGGTTCGCCATCTCCAATACTCCAGATGGCAGAGAGGATCGCCCTCAGCCATCACGAAAGATGGGATGGCTCAGGTTATCCAAATGGTCTAAAAGGAGAGGAGATACCTATTGAAGGAAGGATAATGATCCTTGCAGACCAGTATGATGCCCTCAGGTCAATAAGGCCTTACAGACCATCCCTTCCCCACGATGAGGTCTTCAGGATTATTACAGAAGGTGATGGAAGGACAATGCCAGGACATTTTGACCCTACTATCCTCGCAATATTCAAAGACCTTCACAAGGAGTTTAACGAGATCTACGAGGCTCACAGGGATTAGAGTGCTTGAAAAAATCAGAAGCCCTATGGGAAGATAATAAATAGAGGAGTCAATATGCAGTCAGCAAGACAGAAAAGTTCAAAGCTTACGGAACCTCTGAGGGCAGAGATTATAAAAATAGTTGATGAACAGGTCAGAAAGGCCCAGATAAAGGAGCTGAGAGGCCTCAGAGATGCTATAGAGAGGCTTACAGAAGCCCAGAAGAGGACTGAAGAGCGGCTTAAGTCCTTTGAAAGAACTACTGAAGAAAACTTCAATAGGGTTTGGAAGGCTATAGAGGAGCTCGCAGAGGCACAAAAGAGGACTGACGAGAGCCTTGAGTCTTTTAAGAAAACTACTGAAGAAAACTTCAATAGGGTTTGGAAGGCTATAGAGGAGCTCGCAGAGGCACAAAAGAGGACTGAACAAAGAGTCGATGAACTTGCTGAGGTCCAGAAAAAAACCGAAGAAAGACTTTCAAGACTAGAGTCAACCGTTCTTGAACTTGCAGAGGCTCAAAAAAGAACAGAAGAAAGACTGAATGAACTTGCAGAGGCTCAAAAAAGAACAGAAGAAAGATTGAATGAGCTTGCAGAGGCTCAGAAAAGAACAGAAGAAAGACTGAATGAACTCGCAGAGGCTCAGAAAAGAACAGAAGAAAGACTGAATGAACTCGCAGAGGCTCAGAAAAGAACAGAAGAAAGATTGAATGAGCTTGCAGAGGCTCAGAAAAGAACAGAAGAAAGATTGAATGAGCTTGCAGAGGCTCAGAAAAGAACAGAAGAAAGACTGAATGAGCTTGCAGAGGCTCAGAAAAGAACAGAAGAAAGACTGAATGAGCTTGCAGAGGCTCAGAAAAGAACAGAAGAGAAGTTGCTTGAGCTCGCTGAAGCTCAGAAAAAGACTGAAGAAAAAGTATCAGACCTTGCCGATGACTTAAAGAGATTAAGGCGGGAGTTTGGAGGCCTTTCACTCAGTATGAGTTATGCCTTTGAGAACGAGTCCTTCAGAATCCTGCCAAGATTCTTGAAAGAAAGATATGGCCTTGAGTTTACAGAAAGGTTTATAAGGGCAGAAATAGGAGGAAAAGAAATAAATATATTTGGAAAGGCAAGAAGGAATGGCAAGGAGATTTACATTGTAGGCGAGTCAAAGTTAAGGCTTGATGAAAGGAGAGAAGAGTCCATAGAGGATATAATAGAGGAGATTAATGAAAAGGTTGAGGCTGTTAAAAAGGAGTATGGAGATGTTGAGGTCTTAAAGCTTCTCGTGACCCATTATGCAACAAGAGGAGCTAAGAGGGAACTTGAAAAGAACGGAATAATAGTGATTCAGAGTTTTGAAATGTAAAACTGGCACACTGCTGTCCAAAACAAATTGAAAGGGGCTTTTAAAATAGGCATAAGGCCTCAAAAACACAAAAGAAGCGACAGGATTTATTTTTTAAAGGTATAATGAGGTTATTAATATTCTTTGTAAGGTATATTAAGGTCATGATAGGTTATTTAACAAAGTTACATTAAGGAGTCGCCTTTTGTGCTTTTTAGGGATGGCGTAAGTAATAGTTGGCCTTATGCCCATTAAAACTTTATTTTGGACAGGTATGAAACTGGCAAAAATCAAAATTAAAGCCCTGTGGAAATTTTATTCGTTAAAAGTTTCAACTTTTATCATTGCGCTTCTTTTAATAGCTCTATATTCCTGCGCACCTTCTGTGCTTAAAAAGGAACTTATCACACAGGCACAGGTTATAGAGCCAGCAGAATTAAGGCAGTCTTCTGAGCCCTTCCTTGGAAGGCTCTTTCTATTTGGAGGCATTATTGTAAATGTAAAGAACCAGCAGGAGGGTTCTCAGCTCGAAGGCGTTTATATCTTGACTGACAGAAAGGGGTATTTAAAAGAAGGCGAATACCGAGGAAGGTTCATTGCCAGATCAGAGGAATTCCTTGACCCTGTAATATACAAGGCAGGAAGGTCTGTAACAATAGCAGGAGAATTCAGGGGATTTGAAAAGGGAAAGATTGGTGAGATGGAATATGATTATCCGATTTTTGAAATAAAGGAGATATATCTCTGGCCTGAAAAAAAGACCTATCAGGTTCCACCATGGTGGTATGACCCCTGGTATTATCCCTGGGACCCCTGGTGGAGATACCGCTATCCTTACTGGTGGTAAAACAGAAGTCAGAGGTCAGATGTCAGATGTCAGAAAAATGTGGTCAGAAATCAGAAGACAAAAATCAGGGCACTAACATCCCACCAGCAAACTCGGAGTCCCATGAGGAATACAGACTAATTCATGACCTTGTAGTGAGTAACCTCAAAAGAAGGCTTTCAAGGGAGTTTCAGGATATCAGGGTAAATCTCTATGGAGAGAAAAAGCATGCCTTCAAAGACCTTTATCCAGACCTCATTGTCTCCAATCACGGAATGGTCATACTTGTTATTGAGGTAGAAACAGAAAGTTCTCTCTCTCAACAAAAGGCTGAAATCTGGAAGAAGATATCAGATACAGGCACAAAGCTTAATGTTATAGTACCCAGGGAACTTAAGGTAAAGGCAACAGAACTTCTATGGCAGACTGGTCTGGCTGGAAAAGTCAGCATTGGTACTTATGAACTCAATATCAACATGCCTTGATTATGAAATCGCTGTATGTCTTATCATCTTTCCCTCGACCATGTAAACAACCATCTCAGCAATATTTGTGGCATGGTCTGCAATACGCTCAAGATACTTGGCAATGTATGTTATCTTCACAGCCCTTGATACAGTCTTCGGGTCTTGAATCATGAAAAACAGTAGCTCGTTAAAGACCTGAACAGTGAGCCTGTCCACCTCATCATCTCGCTTTATCACATCATAGGCTATTGAGGAATCTTTTCTAACAAAGGCATCAAGGACATCTATGAGCATCCCCTGGGCAATCTCTGCCATCCTTGGGATATCTATGTAAGGCTTAAGGGGTGGCTCTTCATTGAGCTCAATTGCCCTCTCGCATATATCCTCTGCAAGGTCCCCCATCCTCTCGAGGTCTGTTGTTATCTTCATGGCAGTTGTTATGAACCTAAGGTCACCTGCCTTTGGCTGCCTAAGGGCGATAAGTCTTATGCACTCCTCATCTATCTCCACATCAAGGGCATTTATCTGGTGGTCCTTCTTAATAACCTCCCTTGCGAGGTCATTATCCCTTTCAACAAGGGCTTTAATGGAGTCCCTTATGGCTGCCTCCACAAGAAGACCCATCTTGAGGATCTTTTCCTTTAGATTTCTCAATTCATCATCAAATATTGGCATTATCCAAACCTCCCTGTTATGTATTCCTCTGTTAGTTTCTCTGATGGGTTGGTGAAGATCCTGTCAGTCCTGCCGAATTCAATGAGCTCTCCGAGCATCATGAAGCCTGTCCAGTCCGATACCCTTGCAGCCTGCTGCATATTATGGGTAACTATAATTATTGTTATATCCTTTTTCAGGGCAATCACAAGCTCTTCTATCTTACCAGTAGATATGGGATCAAGGGCAGAGGTGGGCTCATCAAAGAGAAGGACCTCTGGCTTGACAGCTAATGCCCTGGCAATACAGAGCCTCTGCTGTTGACCTCCTGAAAGTTCATAGGCACTCGCATGGAGCTTGTCCTTCACCTCATCCCATAATGCTGCCTGTTTAAGGGCCTCTTCAACCCTCTCTGAAAGTTCAGACCTCTTTTTAATCCCTTTTAATCTTAGGCCATAGGCTATGTTATCAAATACAGTCATTGGAAAGGGCGTTGGTTTCTGGAAGACCATTCCTATCCTGCTTCTGAGGTCAATTAAATCTATCCTGTCAGAAAGGATATTAATGCCATTAAAGATTATCTCACCTTCATAACGGTTACCCGGATAAAGGTCGTGCATTCTGTTAAAACATCTAAGGAGGGTAGTCTTTCCGCAACCAGAAGGTCCTATAAGGGCTGTAACACTATTTTTATAAACAGGGAAGTTTATATTCTTCAGAGCATGGGTCTTACCAGCATAATAGAAATTAAGAGTTTTTACCTCAAGGGCTTTCTCCATCACCTCTTATACCTCCATTTTATAATAAGCCTTCCAATCAGCGTAATAAAGAGAATAAATACTGTAATCATTAATGCCCCAGCCCATGCCTGGGCATGCCAGCTATCATAGGGACCCATGGCATACTGGAATATGGTAACTGTAAGGGATGCCATGGGTTCATTCATATTTATTGAGAAGAAGGAGTTATTGAAAGCTGTAAACAAAAGGGGGGCTGCCTCACCTGTAACCCTTGCTATGGAAAGGAGTATCCCTGTAAGTATCCCTGTGGCTGCACCACGATAGACAACCTGTATAATCACTTTATAATAAGGTGCACCGAGGGCAAAGGCAGCCTCTCTTATTGTCCATGGCACGAGGGAAAGCATGTTTTCTGTTGTCCTCAGGACAACCGGGATCATTATTATTGCAAGGGCAACTGAACCTGCCCATCCGCTGAAATGACCAAGGGGTTTTACAAGTATGGCATAAACGAATATCCCGACGACAAGGCCAGGAACACTCACCATTATATCTGAAAGGATGCTTATAAAACGAGCTATCCTTCTGTCTCTTGCATATTCTGCAAGGAATGTTCCACCAAGCACACCTATTGGCACGCCCATCAATGTTGCAAAAAAGGTTATGAGGAGATGTCCTACAAAGGCATTCCTCAAGCCTCCTCCTTCAACGCCTGCTGGTGTAGGATCCTTTATAAAAAGATTTATATTCAGTGCTCCAATTCCATGAATAAGGACATCACCTATAATAAATACAAGCCAGAATATCCCGAAAAGGGCAGTAAGGGTGCTCACAATAAAGGCGAGCCTGCTTTTGAGTATCCTTACTTTCTGGTAATTCAACCTCCATACCTCCTCTGGGCCTTTAAGAGAAAGAACTTTGCTATGGCAAGGACAAGGAAGCTCATAATAAAAAGGAGAAGGGCAAGGTAATATAATGATGAAAGATAAATATCACTGTCAGCCTCGGTAAACTCATTTGCGAGTTTTACTGTAACAGTAGCAGCTGCATCAAGCAAAGATGCTGTAATCTGGTTCTTATTTCCAAGGACAAAGGCAACTGCCATTGTCTCACCAAGGGCCCTTCCAAGGGAGATCACGATCCCGCCAATGACACCAAGCTTTGAATAGGGAAGCACCACATCCTTTACTACCTCCCATTTTGTTGCACCAATTGCATAGGCAGATTCCTTCACCATAAAGGGTGTGAGGGCGAAGGCCTCCCTTGAGATGCTCGCTGTGAAAGGGATTATCATTATGCCGAGTATTGTGCTTGCTGTAAAAAGATCTATACCGAGGGGTGTGCCTTCAAAGAGTATACTTAGCAATGGCAGCTTTCCGATGGTCTTCTGCAGAAAGGGCTCTACATATCCTGCCATAATAGGAGCAAGGGTAAAGAGCCCCCACATGCCATAGATAATGCTCGGTATAGCAGCAAGGAGCTCTATAGCAATCCCTACAGGACCTCTCAGAAAATTCGGAGCCACCTCTGTAACAAATATGGCAATCCCTATGGCAACAGGTATGGCAATAATAAGGGCTAAAACAGTTGTTACAAGTGTTCCATAAAGGGCTGCCGCAGCACCAAAGGACTCCTTCACAGGATCCCAGTCAATAGAGGTAATGAATTTTAAAAGACCAAATCTTTTTATGGATAGCGAAGACTCAGAGAAAAGGACATATAAAATGCCCACAACAATTAAAATGATAGAGACAGATGCAATGCCTGTAATAAATGAAAAGGTCAGGTCAACAGGGTTTTTCTTTTTAAGCAGATTCATTCTTATACTATCTCCTTAATTATGTAGAGCAGCAGAAAATCAAGCCGACCGTGCGTAAATTATTTTTCAATTTGGCTCCCCCTCTGTGCCATGAATGTCGGCTGCTCTGCTGCTCTATCTTCAGCCTCTATGTCTGCTGCCCTAATATATCCCATTCGCCTTCCAGTATTCTCTCACCTTCTTTTTTAAAGACTCAGGAAGGGGTGCATAAACAAGACCCTTTGCTATCTCATCACCCTTCTGTGAAAAGGCCCAGTCAAAGAATTTCACAACCTTCTTGTTCTGCTCGATCCTTTCCCTTGCAACAAGGATATTCGTTGCAGCCACAATAGGCCAGGCATTTGGGCTTTTCACATTCGTAACCCATGTATAGAAATGTTTCTTAGAGTCATAATCTCCGTACTGAGCTGCCTCACTGAATGTCTCGAGGGTCGGTTTGACGACCTTTCCAGCAGGATTCTTTAGAAGGGTATATGGAAGGTTATTCTGCTTTGCGTAGGCAAACTCCACATAACCTATGGAATAGGGAGTCCTTTTCACATAATTTGCTACTCCTTCATTGCCCTTTCCTCCTATTCCTACAGGCCAGCTTACAGACTTTCCTTCTCCAACCTTCTCCTTCCATGGAGGGCATGCCTCAGAAAGGTAATGGGTAAAGACTGCTGTTGTACCTGAGCCATCAGACCTGTGGACAACTGTTATTTCTTTATTCGGTAGCTTAATGGATGGATTCAATGCCTTTATCTTCTGGTCATTCCAGTATTTAATCTCTCCAAGAAATATCTTACAAACTGCCTCTCCATCAAGAAGGACCTCTTCTGATTTTATGCCTGGAAGATTTATAGCAAGAACCACACCACCAATTACCTGTGGCCACTGAAGAAGCCTTTCCTTTTCTATCTCCTCGGGCTTAAGGGCATCATCAGAGGCACCAAAATCAACAGTCCTCGATATAATCTGTCTTACCCCGCCACCAGAGCCTATGGACTGATAATTGAGTTTTACACCTGAAACCTTGTAATATTCGTATGCCCAGGCTGAATACAATGGATAAGGGAATGTCGCACCAGCGCCATTCAGGGTCTCTGCCGCATTAGCTACAGAGGACAATAATACAACAGCAACAGCTACTTTCACCACCAAAAATACCAGTATCAAATTTAAGCTCTTTTTCATACTCCTCCTCCATACTTTAAACTTATCCCTATCCATGATAGGGCTTTAATTGTTACAACAATGTTAAAGCAATGTTAAATTTTTGTTACAACATTCTCACCCCCTTTTAGCTACTTAGCTCACCTATTGGTGATTAGTGTTCACTGTTTTTATATTACTACTTTAGCTGTTACAGGATTATTAAGGATGGATGAAGTCTATGTTACAGAGAAGCAGTTTAATGACCTATTTTGCTATGCCTGCAATGAACAGATAACATCTTCAAAAGAGGTGTTTATAGCGGATTCAACCTAAAACAATTTGGGCAAACTAAATATAGAGTTTTATCTAATATTTTGAAGCCTTTTACCTAAAGCCTGACCTTAAGCCTTCAACCTGAAGCCTTAAGCTTAATCTTAACCTTAGTCCCTACATTCGGCGTGCTTTCTATGTCCATTTCCCAGCCATGGGCCTTAACAAGGTGCTTTACTATGGCAAGGCCAAGACCAGTGCCTCCGAGCTCCCTTGACCTTGATCTATCTACCCTGTAGAATCTCTCACCAAGCCTTGAGAGGTGTTTCTTTTCTATACCACAGCCTGTATCCTCAACATATAGAACTATTTTATCGCCAGCTTTTTCAACACCTACAGTCACACCACCTATGTCTGTAAATTTTATGGCATTATCGAGAAGATTAAGGAGAATCTGGGATAGTCTGTCCCTATCTGCCCTGATTAGAGGAAGTTCTTCTGAAATTATCTTTTTAAGATATAGCCCCTTTGCCTGAGCCTTCTTCTCGATTAATGCAAAGAGAGAATCTATCAGTTCAGAAATATTTAACTCCGTGATCTCTAATTTTATCTCGCCCTGCTCTATCGACGAAAGGGTCAGAAGGTCCGATACAAGGGAGTTCAGCCTTTCACTGTGTTTTTTTATTATCTCAAGGAATCTAATAGCACTTTCCCTGTCATTAATTGCTCCGTCAAGGAGGGTCTCAGCAAATCCCTTTATTGCTGTTATTGGTGTCTTTATCTCATGGGCAACGTTGGCTACAAAATCCCGCCTGATTTGTTCAAGCTTCTTGAGTTTTGTTATATCATGAAATGTAATTATAAGTCCCTCCATATCTTGATCTTTAATTGGTGAGGCTGTTACTAAAAGAAATAACTCCTCTGGATTGGCAGTGTAAGTAACAGTTGAAGATGGGGGTCTGAGAGATACTTCCTTTGTAATTGTATCTTTTATCTTTCTTGTATCCTCAATCAATGAGATAAGCTCTGCACTTCTTAATAGCTCTGTTACTGTTATTCCTTCTTTAAAAGCAGTAATCCCGAAAAATCTTTTTAGGCTCTCATTTACAAATAATACAGAATCTCTATGGTCAATTATCAAAACACCTTCCTTCATATTTTTTAATACCTCTTCGAATCTCTGTTTTTCCCTTTTAGCTTCCTCAAGCCTTCTCTGAAACTCCTCTACCATCAGGGAGATATGTCTCCCGAGTTTACTTAACTCCCTTCCATCTTCTATAAAAAGTTTGTTATCAGAATTTCCACCAGTCACCCTATCAACAAATTCGATCATCTTATTAACATCCCTCTTTATCCTTTTTGATTGATAGCTCCAGATTATAAAAATGAGGATTAGCAATAAAGATAGAAGTATAACTAATTCGTGCATAATTGTCTCTATTTAAAGCTTTTAAGCTTCAAAGTAATAACCAGCTCCCCTTCTTGTCTTTATATATCTTGGGTTGGCTGGGTCTTCCTCTATCTGAGTCCTTAATCTCCGTATATGGACATCAACTGTTCTCGGTTCTACAAAGACCTCATTACCCCAGACGGCATCAAGAAGCTGTTCCCGTGTGAATATCCTTCCTTTTCTCTCTGCAAGGTAAAGTAAAAGCTTAAACTCTGTAGCACTCAATTTTATCTCCTTTCCCTTTACCCTGACAGAATATCTCTCCCTATCTATCTCAAGATCTCCAAGCTTGAGGATTTCCTGGCCGGGTTCCTCTATCTTTCGGGCTATCCTTCTTAGCAATGCCTTTACCCTTGCAATTAGCTCTCTCGGGCTAAAGGGTTTTGTAACATAGTCATCAGCACCCATCTCAAGACCGATAATCCTGTCAGTTTCCTCACTTTTTGCTGTGAGCATAAGGACGGGTAAATGGGAAATCTCTTTTTGTGAACGGATAAATCTGAGAATCTCCAGACCATCCATACCTGGCAGCATCAGGTCAAGGATTATCAGGTCATATTTGTTATTCTTTAGCTTAATGAGAGCCTCCTCACCGTCATAGGAGGCATCAATCGAGAATCCTTCCTTCTTAAGATTATATGAAAGAAGCTCTACAAGATCCTTCTCGTCGTCAACAATGAGAATCCTTCTCCTTTCCATTTTGATAAATATTACCCAATTCCTTTGGATTTATACAAGTAAGGCTTCAGGTGGTAGGCTACAAAAATCAGAAAAGCCATCAGAATCATATTTCGGAACCCTTATTTTTTCTGTTATAATTAAAGGGACTTCGCCCCTTTGAGAGACTTTGTCCCTCAAACTCCCTGATAATAGGCTATAGGCTACAGGCTATAGAAAAATTCCTGAAGCCTAAAGCCTGTAGCCTCAAACCTGTTTTTTTGGGTTTAAAAGGGGCTGCGCCCCTTTGAGTTTTTTTTAATCATGAATAGACTCATTAGTGAAAAATCAGCCTATCTCAGGCATTCGGCAAATCAAAGGATAGACTGGTATCCCTGGTGCGAAGAGGCCTTTGAGAAACTACATAGATGCCTTCTGCCTTACGGGAAATGAATATTTTAAAGAAGTGGCAGAAGGGATTATTGGTTTTATATTAGCAGAGAAGAATTAATAAGATTCTTAAAAAGCCTCCCCACTGCTGTCCAAAATAAATTGAAATAGTATTTTAAAATGGGCATAAAGCCTCAAAGGGGCTGAAGATAGGGCAGTAGAGCAGCAGTTTTTAAAGGAAGAAATTTTTCCATACTATCCTATTGGTGGCGAAGTAACAGTTTGGTGGCGAAGTAACAGACTGCTCTGCTGCTCTAATATGTGCCTCCTGCCTCTTTAAGATTTATCTTGTCCAGACCCTATTCTTAAGATAAATCCAGAAATTACAAAAATCTATTCCTGTTGTTTTATAATAACCTCAATCTTTCCTTTAAGAAGTTCAGCAAACCTCTTTGCATCTGACTCAGAACCCACTATTGAACCATAATGCATTGGAATAGCCACCTTTGGTTTAATATCCATGGCAGCCTCTGCAGCCTCCTCTGCTGTCATTACATAGGTGCCTGATACAGGCAGAAGGGCAATATCTACATCTTTAAAGCTCTTCATCTCAGGGATACGGTCTGTATCTCCTGCTATATAAATCCTCTGATTGTTTACCTTAAATATATAACCCACCCAGTTATTTTCCTTTGGATGGAATTTCTTGTTAGTATTGTAGGCAGGAACTGCCTCTATCTCTATCCCGGCCACCAATATTTTGTCGCCTGGTTTAACTATCTTTATATTTCCTGAAAGTTTCTTTGCACAATCCTCAGGGGCAACTATTACAGTATCTTGAGTCTGAATTAGCCTCACATCCTCAGGGGAGCAATGGTCATAATGTTCATGAGTTATAAGGATTAAATCTGCCTTATCCTTTTTTCTCAGTTTAAAGGGATCAGTGAAAATCACCTTTTCACCTGTTATCTTAAAGGTATCATGGCCGAGCCAGTGGATATTTTCTGTCATCTTCAATACCTCCTTTTTTTCAGGATTCTCTGATGACCCATGGCCATC
>Ga0197143_1000340_pt1 | contig 54800 bp, 51 predicted proteins | sample GBS70_MetaG_FD_148603 | JGI IMG/M metagenome (GOLD analysis project Ga0197143, IMG submission 148603) | Sediment microbial communities from Great Boiling Springs, Gerlach, Nevada, United States - GBS 70_MetaG | ecosystem: Environmental > Aquatic > Thermal springs > Hot (42-90C) > Sediment... | reverse complement strand
GCAACCCGGCGTCCGCCAGGGCTTCCACGAAGGCCACCTTGGCCTCCGTGGGCACCACAGAAGCCTCGTTCTGCAGCCCGTCCCGGGGCCCCACCTCCACCAGCCGGGCCGCCCGCGGCAGCCCCGCTAGGGGGATCACGGCTCCTCCTCCAGCTCCACCACCGAGGCTCCCCCTTCCACCTGGTCTCCAGCCCGGGCCAGCACCCGCCGGACCCGGGCGGACCGGGGGGCGTGCACCACGGTTTCCATCTTCATGGCTTCCAGCACGTACAGACCCTGCCCCGCCTGCACCCGCTGCCCGGGCTCCACCAGCACACGGGTGACCACACCGGACATGGGCGCCCGCACGTCGCCTCCCTCAGCTTCTCGCGGGGCCACCGACTCCCCTGCCTGGGAGAAGGCGTACGTGTGGCCCAGGGCGTGCAGGTGCAGAACCTCGGCCTGGCGGGCGGAGAAGAACTGCAGGGTGAGCCCTCCCACCTGCGCCACCCCAACCCCCGGGCGCACCTCCCGGACCTCCACGGGCAGGTCGCGCCCGCCGATCCGTACCACAAAACCCCGGTCGGAAGCCCGAACCTCCGCGGTGGCCTTCCACCCACCGCACGCGACGGCTACCCGCACAGGCGTCACGGCAGCTGCACGCCGTCCAGGCGGTCCCACGGGTCCGGCGCCCGGGCGGGCACGGCGGCGGGCGCGGGCTTTGTTTGCGCCAGGAGGACCGCGGCCAGGGCCGCCACCTCCACCCGCGGTGGGGCGGGACGCCAGGCACCGAAGTGTTGTTCCACGAACCCGGTGGAAACTTCGCCTTGGCGGAAGGCGGGGTGGGCGACCAAGTCTCGCAGAAAGCCCAGGTTTGTCTTCGGCCCGAGCAGCACGTACTCGTGCAAGGCCTGTGTCAGGCGCGCCAAGGCCGTGGGACGGTTGGGTCCCCACGCCACCACCTTCGCCAGGATGGGGTCGTACTGGACAGGGATGTCCTGTCCCTCCTGGATCCCGGAGTCCACCCGCACCCCCGGCAGGTGGGGCTCCCGCAAGAGCAAGATGCGGCCGGGGGAAGGGGCGAAGCCCCGCTCGGGGTCTTCCGCGTACACCCGGGCCTCCACCGCGTGTCCCCTCCACGCCACCTCCTCCTGGCGCAGCCACAACCTGTGGCCCGCGGCGATGTGTAGCTGCGCGTGCACCAAGTCCACCCCCGTGACCAGCTCCGTCACCGGGTGCTCCACCTGCAGGCGGGTGTTGACCTCCAAAAAGTAGAACCGGCCGTCCCGGTCCAGGAGGAACTCCACGGTGCCCGCGTTCACGTACCCGGCGGCCCGCGCCACCCGGAGGGCAGCTTCCCCCAGCCGGGCCCTGAGCTGGGGGCTTACCACGGGGGAGGGGGCCTCCTCCAAGATCTTCTGGTGCCTCCGTTGCAGGCTGCACTCGCGTTCCCCGAGGTGCACCGCGGCCCCGTACCGGTCCGCCAGGATCTGCACCTCCACGTGGCGGGGCCCCTCCAGGTACTTCTCCACCAGGATCGCGTCGTCCCCGAAGGCAGAACGGACCTCCCTCCGGGCGGAAGCCAGGGCTTCCCGGAAACCCGCCGGGCCGTGCACGACCCGCATGCCCTTGCCGCCACCTCCGGCGGCGGCCTTCAACACCACGGGGAACCCCAGGGTCTGTGCCGCCCGCTCGAGCGTCTCGTCGTCGGCGGCAGGGTGTCCGGGTACTACGGGGACACCCGCGGCCTCCGCCAGCCTCCTGGCCCGGTCCTTGTCCCCCAAGGCCGCGATGACGTCCGCGGGGGGTCCCACGAACACCAGCCCGGCCTCCTCGCACGCGTGGGCGAACTCCGGGTTCTCTGCGAGGAAGCCGTACCCCGGGTGCACGGCCTCCGCGCCCGTGGCACGCGCTGCGTCCACCAACCGGGCGATGTTCAAGTACGAGGCGGCGGGCTCCGCGGGGCCGAGGCACACCGCCTCGTCCGCCAGGACCACGTGGGGGCTGCTGGCGTCCGCCTCCGAGTACACCGCCACGGTACGGACGCCGAGCTCCCGGCATGCCCGGATAACCCGGACCGCGATCTCCCCGCGGTTGGCCACCAGGACCTTCGAGAAGGGAGGGGGCTGGGTCACGGCAAAGACCACGACGGTTTGCGGCGCTCCAGGAAGGCCCGCACCCCTTCCTGCCCCTCCGGGCCCGCCCGGGCCGTGGCGATGGCCCGCACCGCCTCCTCCCGGGCCTGGTCCCACGGCAGGGCGGGCAAGGTCCGCAGCAGGCGCTTGGCTTCCGCCAGGGCCCCCGGAGCCGCCTGCAGGAAAGCCTGGCCCCACTCGGACACCACCTCGTCCGGCTGTTCGGACACCGCGTGCACCAACCCCATCTCCAGGGCTCTGGCCGCGGGGAAGCGGGTGGCGGTGAGGACCGCCCACGACAGGGCGGACCGGTGGACTTTGCGCGCCAAAAAAGGAAGGATCATGGCCGGCACGAGCCCCAGGCGGACCTCGCTGAGCCCGAAGGTGGCCGTGGGGGTGGCTACCGCCAGGTCGCAGGCTGCCACCAGGCCCACCCCGCCCCCGAGGGTGGTCCCGTGGACCCGGGCCACCACGGGTTTGGGGCACTCCGCCACCGCCTGCAGGGCGGTGAACACGCGGGAGGCGTCCTGCTGGTTTTCCTCCCAGGACGCGAAGGCGGCCTGCCGCATCCACTCCAGGTCCGCGCCCGCACAGAAGGAAGGCCCTTCCGCGGACAGGACCACGTACCGGACCTCCGGCCGGCGGGCCGCCTCCTGGAAAGCCTCCGTGAGGGCGCTCAGGAGCTCGGGGTTGAGGGCGTTGTGCACCTGGGGCCGGTTGAGCACCACCTCCAGGCAGCTGGCGTGTTGCTGGACGCGGAGCACCGGGTCACCTCGCTACATGCGGAATACGCCCGGCTTCATGGGCTCGATGGGCGCGTTCAGGGCCGCGGACAGGGCCAGGCCCAGGACGTGGCGGGTGGTGGGGGGGTCCAGGATCCCGTCGTCCCACAGCCGGGCGGTGCTGTAGTACGGGTTGCCCTCCCGCTCGTACTTCTCCAGGATGGGTCGGGCGATGGCCTCCGCCTCTTCCTCCGACAGGGTCTTGCCCTCCCGGGCCAGCTGGTCCCGCTTCACGGTGACCAGCACCCCCGCGGCCTGCTCCGGGCCCATGACGTTGATGCGGGCGTTGGGCCACATCCACAGGAAGCGGGGTTCGTAGGCGCGGCCGCACATGGCGTAGTTCCCGGCCCCGTAGGAGCCCCCGATGATCACGGTGAACTTGGGGACGTTGCTGGTGGCCACGGCGTGCACCATCTTCGCCCCGGCCCGGGCGATGCCTGCGGCCTCGTACTGGCGGCCCACCATGAACCCGGTGATGTTCTGCAGGAACACGATCGGCACCCGCCGCTGCCCGCACAGCTCGATGAAGTGGGCGGCCTTCTCCGCGCTGTCCACGAACAGGACCCCGTTGTTGGCCACCACGCCCACCAGCATCCCGTGGATGCGGGCGAACCCGCACACCACGGTGGTGCCGTACAGGGCCTTGAACTCCGCGAACCGGCTGCCGTCCACCAGGCGCGCGATCACCTCCCGCACGTCGTAGGGCTGCCGGAGGTCCCGGGGCAGGATCCCGTAGAGCTCCTCGGGGTCGTAGTAGGGGTCCTCCGGCTCCGCCACGTCCAGGTCCACCACCTTGCGGCGGTTCAGGGTGGCCACGATCCGGCGGACGATCTGCAGGGCGTGTTCGTCGGATTCCGCGTAGTGGTCCACCACCCCGGACCGGCGGGCGTGCACCTCCGCCCCCCCCAGCTCCTCCGCGGTCACGTCTTCCCCCGTGGCCGCCTTCACCAGGGGCGGCCCGCCCAGGAAAATCGTCCCAGTACCCCGCACGATCACCGCCTCGTCGCTCATGGCGGGCACGTACGCGCCTCCCGCGGTGCAGGAGCCCATGACCGCGGCGATCTGGGGGATCCCCAGGGCGCTCATGCGGGCCTGGTTGTAGAAGATGCGGCCGAAGTGCTCCCGGTCGGGGAACACCTCCGCCTGCAAGGGCAGGTACGCGCCTCCCGAGTCCACCAGGTAGATGCAGGGCAGGCGGTTTTGCAGGGCCACTTCCTGGGCCCGCAGGTGCTTCTTCACCGTCATGGGGAAGTACGTGCCGCCCTTCACCGTGGCGTCGTTGGCCACGATGACGCACTCCACCCCGCTCACCCGGCCGATCCCCGTGACGATCCCCGCGCTGGGAGCCTCCCCGTCGTACATCCCCCACGCGGCCAGGGGGCACAGCTCGAGGAAGGGGCTTTGCGGGTCCAGGAGGTGCTGGATGCGCTCCCGGGCCGTCATCTTGCCCAGCTCCCGCTGCCGCCGTTGCGCCCGCTCCCCACCCCCCCGCCGGACCTGCTCCAGGCGCCGCCGGAGTTCCTCCGCCAGGGCCCGGTGGTAGGCGGCGTTCTCCCGGAAGGTCTCGCTGTCCGTACGGACCTGCGAACGGATCCGCTCCACGCCTGTCCCCTTGGGTTTTCCCCACCGCACGGTTACACCGCGCGAGGCCCGTTTCCCTGCGCGGCCTCGGTTGCCGGTTCCGGGGGCACCGGGTACCATGGGCACGGACTGAACTCGGGAGGCCGACGTGGAGTTCGCCCTGACCGAGGAGCACCGGCTGGTGCAGCAGACCGCCCGGGAGTTCGCGACCCGGGAGATCCTGCCCGTGGCCTCCCAGCTGGACGCCGAACACAGATTCCCCGCGGAGATCGTCCGGGGGCTGGCGGAGCTGGGGCTCATGGGGGTGACGGTGCCGGAGGAGTACGGGGGCGCGGGAATGGATCACGTGGCGTACGTCCTGGCCATGGAGGAGGTGGCCCGGGCGTGCGCGTCCACCGCGGCCATCATGTCCGTGAACAACTCCCTGGTGTGCGACCCCATCCTGCGGTACGGGACGGAAGAGCAGAAACGCCGCTACCTGCCCGTGCTGGCCTCGGGGAGGGAGCTCGGCTGTTACTGCCTCACCGAACCCCAGGCGGGGTCGGATGCCGCCTCCCTGCAGACCACCGCGCGCCTGGACGGGGAATCCTGGGTGCTCAACGGGACCAAGGTGTTCGTGACCAACGCCCGGGAGGCCTGGGTGTTCATCGTGTACGCCCGGACGGAGGAACTCCCGGGAGCCCGGGGGATCTCCGCCTTCCTCGTGGAACGGGACTACCCCGGCATCACGGTGGGGAAGGTGGAGCGGAAGATGGGGCTTCTGGCCTCTTCCACGTGCGAGGTGCTCCTGGAGGACTGCCGGGTCCCCCGGGAGAACCTGCTGGGTGCCCGGGGGGAGGGGTTCAAGGTCGCCCTGTCCACCCTGGACGGGGGCCGGATCGGGATCGCGGCGCAGGCGGTGGGGATCGCCCGGGCGGCCTTGGAGGAGGGCGTGGCGTACGCCAAGGAGCGCCGGCAGTTCGGAAGGCCCATCGCGGAGTTCCAGGCCATCCAGTGGAAGATCGCGGACATGGCCACCCGCATCGAGGCGGCGCGCCTGTTGACCCTGCGGGCCGCCTGGCTCCGGGACCAGGGAAAGCGGTGCACCGTGGAGGCTTCCATGGCCAAGCTCTTCGCCTCCGAGACCGCCATGTTCGCGGCCCACCAGGGAGTGCAGATCTTCGGGGGCTACGGGTACATCAAGGACTACCCCGTGGAGCGGTACTTCCGGGACGCGAAGATCACGGAGATCTACGAGGGCACCTCGGAGATCCAGCGCATGGTCATCGCCCGGAACCTCTTGGCTTGAGCTAACGAACGTTTGGTAGGGAGGAGGCGGGTATGGACGTGGTGGTGTGCGTCAAACAGGTGCCGGACACCGAGCAGCCCATCCGGGTCCGGCCGGACGGGAGCGGCATCGAGGAGCAGGGGCTGAACTGGATCCTCAACTACTACGACGAGCACGCGGTGGAAGAAGCCCTGAGGGTCCGGGAGAAGCACGGGGGGACGGTGACCGTGGTGTGCGTGGGGCCTGCCCGGGCCAGCGAGGCCCTGCGCACCGCCTTGGCCATGGGTGCAGACGAGGCGGTGCACGTGGCCGACCCGGCCCTGGAGGGCGCGGACCACCTCGGGGTCGCCAGGGTCCTGGCCCGGGTGCTGGGACAGCTCCGCTACGACCTGGTGCTGTGCGGCCGTCTCGCCACGGACGACAACGCCTCCGTGGTGGGGAGCGCCCTGGCAGAGTACCTGGGCCTGCCCCAAGCCACCGCCATCTCCAAGCTGGACATCCAGGACGGGCTGGCCACGGTGGAGCGGGAGGTGGAGGGCGGCGTGGAGGTCCTGCAAGTGCCCCTGCCCGCGGTGTTCACCGTGGAGCGTACCATCAACGAGCCCCGCTACCCCACCCTTCCGGGCATCATGAAGGCCAAGCGCAAGGAGATCCGGACTTTCACCTTGCCGGACCTAGGCCTCAGCGCCGAGGAAGTGGGACCGGAGGCCGCCCGGGTGCGGTACGCGCGGTTCGAGCCGCCGCCCCGGAGGGAGGCGGGGAGGGTGGTCACCCCGGACTCCCCGGAGGAAGGCGCGCGGCTCATCGCGGAGTTCCTCCAGGAGACCGCCAAGGTGCTGTGAGGTGACGGCGATGGGACGAGACGTCTGGGTCGTGGCGGACCACGCGGCGGGCAGCGTGCGGCGCATCACCCTGGAGCTTCTGGGAAAGGGCCGGGAGCTCGCGGACTCCCACCGCGGGAAGCTGGTCGCCCTAGGCCTGGGCCACGGGTTGGAGGGGCTGGCGCAGGTCCTGGGCGAGTACGGGGCGGACGTGGTCCTGTGTGCGGACCACCCCTCCCTCGCTTCGTACACCACGGAGGCGTACGGGGAGGTGGTGAGCTCCCTGGTCCGGGAGCGCACACCCTGGCTGGTCCTGGTCCCGTCCACCGCGTGGGGCCGCGACCTGGCGCCCCGGGTGGCGGCCCGGCTGGGCGCGGGCGTGGTCACAGACGTGGAGGCCCTCTGGGTGGAGGACGGCCAGGTGCTGGCGCGCCGGCCCATGTACACCCGCAAGGTCATGGGCACCGTCCGGTACGTGGGGGAGGGGCCCCACCTGGCGGTGGTGCTGCCCAAGGTGTTCGCCCCCGCGGCGCGGCACGAGGGCCGCACCGCGGAGGTGGAACGGGTGGCAGTGCAGCCCGCCCCGCCCCGGACCAAGCTGGTGGAGACCCGTTCCGTCCAGCGGGAACGCGCCTCCCTGACGGAGGCGGAGGTGATCGTGTCGGGCGGCCGGGGGCTGCGGGGCCCGGAGAACTTCGCCCTTCTGGACGCCCTGGCGGCGGAGCTGGGGGCCGCGGTGGGGTCGAGCCGGCCGCCCGTGGACAGCGGCTGGGTCCCCCACGACTACGAGATCGGCCAGACGGGCAAGACCGTAAGCCCCACGGTCTACATCGCGGTGGGCATTTCCGGAGCCCCCCAGCACTTGGCGGGGATGTCGGGGTCCAAGTACATCGTGGCCATCAACAAGGACCCCAACGCCCCCATCTTCCAGGTGGCCAGCCTGGGGGTGGTGGGCGACCTCTTCCAGATCGTGCCGAAGCTCACGGAGGAGGTCCGGCGGCGGAAGGCGCAGGCTTGAGGGAAACCCCTGGGGAGGTGGTGGGGATGGCGGTGACCCGAGCGCGGACGGAGGAAACCCGGCAGGCACGGCGGCGGTGGGAGGAGGGGACCCTCCGGGAAACCCTCCAGCGGCAGCCCGAGCGGCCCTGGCGCTTCACCACCCTCTCGGACCTGCCGGTGGAGCGGCTGTACGGGCCCGAGGACCTCGAAGGCGTGGACTTCGACCGGGACATCGGGTGGCCGGGGGAGTACCCGTACACCCGCGGCATCCACGCCACCATGTACCGGGGCAGGCTGTGGACCATGCGGCAGTTCGCGGGCTTCGGGACCGCGGAGGACACGAACCGCCGGTTCCACTACCTCCTCCGGCAGGGGCAGACGGGCCTGTCCGTGGCCTTCGACATGCCCACCCTCATGGGCTACGACTCCGACCACCCCCGGGCCGTGGGCGAGGTGGGCCGGGAGGGGGTGGCCGTGGACACCCTGGCGGACATGGAGCTGCTCTTCGAGGGGATTCCCCTGGACGAGGTCAGCACCTCCATGACCATCAACGCGCCCGCGGCGGTGCTGTACGCCATGTACGTGGCGGTGGCGGACAAACGCGGCATCCCCCGGAGCAAGCTCCGCGGGACCATCCAGAACGACTGCCTGAAGGAGTTCATCGCCCAGAAGGAGTGGATCGTCCCGCCGCGGCCCAGCATGAAGCTCGTCATCGACACCTTTGAGTTCTCCGTGCGGGAGACCCCGCAGTGGAACCCCATCAGCATCAGCGGCTACCACATCCGGGAGGCGGGGGCCACCGCGGTCCAGGAGCTGGCCTTCACCCTCGCCGACGGCATCGCCTACGTCCAGGCGGCCATGGACCGCGGGCTGGAGGTGGACCAGTTCGCCCCCCGACTGAGCTTCTTCTTCGACGTCCACAACGACTTCTTCGAGGAGATCGCCAAACTGCGGGCCGCCCGGCGCATGTGGGCCCGGATCATGCGGGAGCGGTTCGGAGCTCGCAACCCGCGGTCGTGGATGCTGCGGACCCACGCCCAGACCGCGGGGGTCTCCCTCACCGCCCAGCAGCCCCTGAACAACATCGCCCGGGTGGCCATCCAGGCCCTGGCCGCGGTCCTGGGCGGGGTGCAGTCCCTGCACACCAACTCCATGGACGAGACCTACGCCCTGCCCACGGAGGAGGCGGTCACCGTGGCCCTGCGCACCCAGCAGATCCTCGCGTACGAGAGCGGGGTGGCCAACACCGTGGACCCCCTGGGCGGCTCGTACTTCGTGGAGGCCCTCACGCGCAAGATCGAGGAACAGGCGTGGGAGTACATCCGGCGCATCGACGAGCTGGGCGGGATGCTGGCCGCCATCGAGGCGGGCTTCCCCCAGCGGGAGATCGCGGACGCCGCCTACCACTACCAGCAGCAGCTGGAGCGCAGAGAGAAGATCGTGGTGGGGGTGAACGAGTTCGTCTCGGGGGAGCCACAGCCCATTCCCGTCCTGAAGATCCCCCCGGAGGTGGAGCGGCGACAGGTGGAGCGGTTGAAGCGCGTGCGGGCGGAGCGGGACAACGAGCGGGTGGCGGCCTGTCTTGCGGAGCTGCGCCGGGTGGCGGAGTCGGGGGGCAACACCATGGACCCCATCCTGGAGGCGGTGAAGGCGTACGCCACCTTGGGGGAGATCTGCGACGTCTTCCGCGCGGTGTGGGGGGAGTACCGGGAGCCCGCCCTCCTGTAGGAGCCCCGGGAGGAGCCGGTGTCCCGGCAACACGGACCGGGGCGGCTGCGCAGCTGGACACCCCCTGGCCCGGTTGCTAAAATCGCCGGTGGGCCGTTAGCTCAACTGGTAGAGCAGGGGACTCTTAATCCCAAGGTTGCAGGTTCGAGTCCTGCACGGCCCTCCAAGGCAAGGAGGTTGCATACACCCCGCAGGAAGCTGCGGGGTTCGACGTTTTCTTGACCGGAGGGACGGGGCGGGCGTGGCGGAACGGCAGACGCGCGGGACTTAGGATCCCGTGGGGAAAACCCCGTGGGGGTTCAAATCCCTCCGCCCGCACCAGCCCGGCAGGGGGACCGTGAGGAGGTCGTCAGGGTGAAGGTCGTGAACGTCCGGCGGGAGCCGGGGAGTACCGCGGTGCTGGAGATCGAGGTCCCGGAGGACCGGGTGGCCAAGGCCGTGGCCCGGGGGATCGTGCGGGTGAGCCAACGGGCCAAGATCCCGGGGTTCCGGCCCGGCCGGGCCCCCCGGGCCGTGGTGGAGCGGTACGTGGGGCGGGAGGCGGTGTACGAGGAGGCCTTGGAGAGCCTGCTCCCCGAGGCTTACCGCGAGGCGGTGCGGCAGAGCGGCATCCGGCCCATCAGCCGGCCCCGGTTCGAGGAAGCCCGCATCGAGGAGGGCAAGCCCCTGCGGGTGGTGGCGCGGGTGGAAGTGGAGCCTGAGGTCCACCTGGGGGACTACCGGGGCCTACGGGTGCCCTTCCCGCAGCTCCAGGTGGGGGAGGAGGAAGTCCAGCGGACCCTGGAGGCCCTGCGGGCCCGGTACGGCCAGCTGCTCCCCAAGGAGGGGCCCGCGGAGCGGGGCGACTTCGTCCTGCTCCGGGTCCTCGAGGCTCCCGAGGGAGCCTCCCGCTTTTCCCCGGGCCGGGAGCTGATGCTGGAGGTGGGCGGCGGCGAGACCCCGGAGAGCCTGAACCCCCTGCTGGAGGGGAAGGCCGCGGGGGAGGAGTTCACGTGGGAAGGCGACGGAGGGCCGGTGCGGTTCTCCGTGTTGGAGGTGAGGTGGCGGGAGCTGCCGCCGCTGGACGACACCTTTGCCCAGACCGTCAGCGACCACCAGACCCTGGAGGAGCTGCGGGAGGGGATCCGGAGGAGGCTGCAGGCGGAGGCGGAGGCCCGGGCCAGGTCGGAGTACGAGGCACAGGTGTTGCAGGCGGTGGTGGAGGGCTCCCAGGTGGAGCTGCCCGAGACTCTGGTGCACGCGGAGGTGCACGAGTTGCTGGACGACCTCGAGGAGGAGCTGCGGCGCCGGGGGCTCTCGTGGAACCAGTACCTGCAGCTCGTGGGGAAGACGGCCCAGGAGGTCCACGACGAACTGCGGCCCCGGGCGGAGGCCAGGGTCCGAACCCGCCTGGTGCTGGAGGCGGTGGCCAAGGCAGAGGGGTTGGAGCCCTCGGAAGAGGAGGTGGCGCGGTCCGTCCAGAACCTGGCAGAGGAAAGCCACCGGAGTCCGGAGGAGGTGCGGGACCTGCTGGAGCGGACAGGCGCCATGGAGAGGGTCCGGGGAGTCTTGCGGCGCCGGAGGGCCCTGGCGTACCTGGTGGAACGGGCCTCCGGGGGCGCCGTGAGTCTTCCTGGCGCCTCGCAACCCGGGGAGGAGGCAGCGCCGTGACCCTGGTCCCCATCGTGGTGGAGCAGAGCGCCCGGGGCGAGCGGGCGTACGACATCTACTCGCGCCTGCTGAAGGAGCGGATCATCTTCCTGGGCGGGGTGGTGGACGACGAGGTGGCGAACCTCGTCATCGCCCAGATGCTGTTCCTGGCCTACGAGGACCCCGAGAAGGACATCCAGCTGTACATCAACAGCCCCGGGGGTTCCATGACCGCGGGGTTGGCCATCTACGACACCATGCAGCACATCCAGCCGGACGTGGCCACCATCTGCGTGGGCATGGCGGCCTCCGTGGCGGCCCTCCTCCTGGCCGGAGGGGCGAAGGGCAAGCGGGGGGCGCTGCCGTACTCCCGGATCATGATCCACCAACCGTGGGGGGGAGCCCAGGGGCAGGCGGTGGACATCGCCATCCGGGCCAAGGAGGTCATCGAGCTCCGGAAGATCCTCAACGAGATCCTGGCACGGCACACGGGCCAGCCCCTGGAGCGCATCGAGCGGGACACGGACCGGGACTTCTACATGAGCGCCCAGCAGGCGAAGGAGTACGGGCTCATCGACGTGGTCATCGAGCCCCGCAGCGAGAAGCTGGCGAGGCTGCACCGGTGAGGCAGGGAAGTTGCTCTGGAGTTGCGGGCGGGCTCCGTTTCCACGGTGAGCGGGGACCGGGACCAAGGACGGCAGGGGGGTCGCATGTTCCGCTTCGGGGATGAGCGGGAGCGGTTGAAGTGCTCCTTCTGCGGGAAGGGCCAGGAGCAGGTGCGGAAGCTGGTGGCCGGCCCTGGGGTGTACATCTGCGACGAGTGCATCGAGCTGTGCAACGAGATCATCGAGGAGGAGCTGTACGGGGAGCAGGAAGAACGGGGCCCCCGGAGCCTGCCCAAGCCCCACGAGATCTACGAGACCCTGTGTCAGTACGTGGTGGGCCAGGAGCGGGCCAAGAAGGTTTTGTCCGTGGCGGTCTACAACCACTACAAGCGGATTGGCCACCGGCGGCCCACGGACGTGGAGCTCCAGAAGAGCAACATCCTCCTCATCGGCCCCACCGGCTGCGGGAAGACCCACCTGGCCCAGACCCTGGCCAAGATCCTAGACGTACCCTTCGCCATCGCGGACGCCACCAGCCTCACGGAAGCGGGGTACGTGGGGGAGGACGTGGAGAACATCCTCCTCCGCCTGGTGCAGGCCGCGGACTACGACGTGAAGAAGGCGGAGCGGGGGATCGTGTACATCGACGAGGTGGACAAGATCGCCCGCAAGTCCGAGAACCCGTCCATCACCCGGGACGTGTCCGGAGAGGGGGTCCAGCAGGCCCTCCTGAAGATCCTGGAGGGGACGGTGGCCAACGTGCCGCCCCAGGGAGGCCGCAAGCACCCGCACCAGGAGTTCATCCAGGTGGACACCACCAACATCCTGTTCATCTGCGGGGGCGCCTTCGAGGGGCTGGACAAGATCATCGAGGCCCGGGTCCGGCAGTCCAGCATGGGCTTCGGGGCCCAGTCCAACCCCAAGGTCCGGGACACGGGCGAGCTCCTCCGCCAGGTCATGCCCCAGGATCTGCTGCGCTACGGGCTCATCCCGGAGTTCATCGGCCGGCTTCCCGTGGTGGTGCCCCTGGAGCCCCTCACGGAAGACCACCTGGTGCGCATCCTGGTGGAGCCCAAGAACGCCCTGGTGCGGCAGTACCAGAAGATCCTGGAGATGGACGGGGTGGACCTGGTGGTGGCGGAGGACGCCCTGCGGGCCATCGCCCGGGAGGCCCTGGCCCGGAACACGGGCGCCAGGGGGCTCCGGACCATCCTGGAGGACATCATGCTGGACGTGATGTACGAGATCCCCTCCCGGCCGGAGATCAAGCGGTGCGTCATCACCCTGGAGTCCGTGGAGCGGCGGGCCCGGCCCATCCTCATCACCGCCGCGGAGGCCAAGCGCCTGGCCAAGGAAAAGCCCGCCTCGTGACACCCAGGAGCCGGTCCTGCGAGGGGAAGGGACCGGGGTGGTAGCCCCGTCTCCGGCGCCGAACGGACCCGGCCCGTGGGGGGCGCCGCAGGCGTGGAATCCCCGGGGCCCGATGTGCGTAAATACGAGTAGAGGTTCGGGGCCCCACAGGGGCCCCGACGGAGGTTCGGAATGAGCCAGACGAAGACCCAGTACCCGACGTCCCTTCCCGTCCTCGCCCTGAAGGGAGTGGTGGTCCTCCCCTACATGCCCATCGCCCTAGGGGTGGGCCGGCCGAAGTCGGTCCGGGCCCTGGAGCGGTCCCTGGAGTCGGACCGGCTGCTGGCTTTAGTCTGCCAGCGGGACGAGAACGTGGAGGACCCCAAACCCGAAGACCTGTACGAGTGGGGGGTGGTGGCCCGCGTCCTGAACGTGGGCAAGCAGCCCGACGGGGTCCTGCAGGTGATGGTGGAAGGGCTGGTCCGGGTGCACCTGGAGGGGTTCGTGCACACCGAGCCCTTCTTCCTGGCCCAGGTCCGGGTGGTGGAGGACCCCACGGAGAAGACGTTGGAGATCGAGGCCCTGATGCGGGGGGTCACCTCCCAGTTTGAGCGGTACGCCCGGCTGAGCCGCACGGTAGCTCCGGAAGCGTACATGGCGGTGATGAACACCGAGGAACCGGGCAAGCTGGCGGACCTGGTGGCCCAGCACCTTCCCCTCAAGGCGGAGGAACGGCAGAAGGTGCTGGAGCTGGACGTGTCCAGCCGCCTGGAGTTCGTCTCCCAGGTGCTGGCCCGGGAGATCAACATCCTGGACCTGGAGCGCAAGATCCAGAACCGCGTCCGGAAGTCCATGGAGAAGTCCCAGCGGGAGTACTACCTGAAGGAGCAGATGAAGGCCATCCAGCAGGAGCTGGGGGAGAAGGACGAGCGCCAGGCGGAGGTGGAGGAGTACCGCAAGAAGATCGAGGCCGCCAACCTGCCGGACCCCGTCAAGGAGAAGGCCCTGGAGGAGCTGAGCCGCCTGGAGAAGATGCCCCCCATGGTGGCGGAGGCGGTGGTGGTCCGCACCTACCTGGACTGGATCCTGGCCCTGCCCTGGAGCGTCCGCACGGAGGACCGCCTGGACATCCCGGAGGCCCGGAAGATCCTGGACGAGGACCACTACGGGCTGGAGAAGGCCAAGGAGCGCATCGTGGAGTACCTGGCGGTGCGCAAGTTGAGCCCCCAGTCCAAGGGCCCCATCCTGTGCTTCGTGGGGCCGCCCGGGGTGGGCAAGACGTCCCTGGGGAAGTCCATCGCCCGGGCCTTGGGCCGGAAGTTCGTCCGCATGTCCCTGGGCGGGGTGCGGGACGAGGCGGAGATCCGGGGCCACCGGCGCACGTACGTGGGGGCCCTGCCCGGCCGGATCATCCAGGGCATGAAGACCGCGGGGAGCAAGAACCCCGTGTTCATGCTGGACGAGATCGACAAGCTGGGCATGGACTTCCGGGGCGACCCCTCCGCGGCCCTGCTGGAGGCGCTGGACCCGGAGCAGAACCACGCCTTCAGCGACCACTACCTGGAGCTGCCTTTTGACCTCAGCGAGGTGATGTTCATCTGCACCGCCAACATCCTGGACACCATCCCCCCGGCCCTCCGGGACCGGATGGAGGTGATCCGCTTCCCGGGCTACATCGAACAGGAGAAGCTGGGCATCGCCCGGCACTTCCTGGTGCCCAAGCAGCGCAAGGAGAACGGGCTGGAGGCCTTCGGCTTGGAGATCACGGACGCGGCCCTGCGGAAGATCATCCGGGAGTACACCCGGGAGGCGGGGGTGCGGAACCTGGAACGGGAGATCGGGACCATCTGCCGCAAGGTGGCCACCCAGGTGGCCTCCGGGGACAGCCGGGCACCCAAGCGGGTCACCGCCCGAATGCTGCACCGCTTCCTGGGCCCGCCCCGGTTCCGCTACGGCCTGGCGGAGAAGCACGACGAGGTGGGCGCGGCCACGGGCCTGGTGTGGGCGGAGACGGGCGGAGACATCGTCACCGTGGAGGCCACCCTGGTGAAGGGCAACGGCAAGCTGGTGCTCACGGGCCAGCTGGGCGACGTGATGAAGGAGTCCGCGCAGGCTGCGGTGTCGTACGTGCGGTCGCGCAGCCGGCGGCTGGGGGTGGACGAGGACTGGTACAGCAAGTTCGACGTCCACATCCACGTCCCCGCGGGCGCCCAGCCCAAGGAAGGGCCCTCCGCGGGGATCACCATGGCCACCGCCCTGGCCTCCGCCCTCAGCGGGAGGCCCGTGCGCAAGGACGTGGCCATGACGGGGGAGATCACCCTGCGGGGGAAGGTCCTGCCCGTGGGAGGGCTGAAGGAGAAGGTCATCGCGGCGCACCGGGCGGGGATCCGTACCGTGATCCTCCCCAAGGAAAACGAGCGGGACATGCACGAGATCCCGGAGAACGTCCGGCGGGCGCTGCGGTTCCGCTTCGTGGAGCACATGGACGAGGTCCTGGAGGAGGCCCTGCTGCCCGCGCCCGCCAAGCCCGTGGCCCCCGAACCCCCGCCCGCGGCGCTGGAGGTCCCGAGGATCCCGGTGGAGCTGCCCCAGCAGGCTCCGCCTCCTCCGCCCCAGGCCTAGCAGCCTGTCTCGGAAATGCCGCTGCGGGTGTTGAGCGCGGAGGACCTGGACCGCGCGGTGTCCATGCGGGACGCCATCCAGGCGGTCCGGGAAGGCTTCCGGGCCCTCTCCGCGGGCCGAGCCCGGGTGCCGCTCCGGGTGCACGTGCAGGTGCCGTCCGGGGTGGCCCTGTGGATGCCGTGCGCCCTGGACGGGGTGGGCGCGGGGGTGAAGGCGGTGACGGTGTTCCCCCAAAACCCCGCACGCGGCCTCCCCGCCATCCAGGCGGCGGTGCTCCTGCAGGACCTGGACACCGGGAGACCGGTGGCTCTGGTGGAGGGCAGTTCCCTGACCGCCTTGCGGACCGGTGCGGCTACCGGGCTGGCCACGGACCTGCTGGCACGCCCGGACGCCTGCGTGGTGGCCTTGTTCGGCTGTGGAGGGCAGGCGCCGAGACAGCTGGAGGCGGTGTGCACCGTGCGGTCCGTCACGCAGGTACGGGTCTACTGCCCCACTCCGGCTCACCGGGAAGCCTTCGCCGCGTGGGCCAGGGAGCAGCCGTGGCTGCGGGGGGCCTCGGTGTTCGCGGCGCCCACCCCGGAGACGGCCCTGCGGGGCGCGGACGTGGTGGTCACCGCCACACCGAGCCGGGAGCCGGTCTTCCGGGCGGAGGACCTGGCCGTGGGGGCCCACGTGAACGCCGTGGGTGCCTTCACCCCGCACATGCGGGAGGTGCCCGCGGAGGTCGTCCGCCGCGCCCGGGTGGTGGTGGACAGCCTAGAGGCCGCCCGGGAGGAGGCGGGAGACCTGATCCAGGCCGCGGCGGAAGGCGCGTTCCAGTGGGACCGGGCGGTGGAGATCGGCCGGCTGGTGGAGGAACCCTCCTTGGGAAGGCGCTCCGCCGACGAGGTCACCCTGTTCAAGTCCGTGGGGGTGGCGGTCCAGGACTTGGTGGTAGGATGGCTGGCCCTGCGGCGGGCTGCGGAGGTCGGGCTGGGGACGGAGGTAGCGTGGTGAACGGGGTGGGGCTGTGGGGGAGGATCCGGGAGGGCCTCCGTCGCACGCGGCAGGCCCTCACCGCCCACCTTCAAGACGCCTTCCACCGCCCGCCCGACGAGGAGTTCTTCGAGCGGCTGGAGGAGGCCCTGCTGGCCTCCGACGTGGGCGTGGAAGTGACGGGGGAGGTGGTGGAGGAGCTCCGGCGGCGGGTGCGGGCGGGGCTGCGGCGGCCGGAGGAACTGCGGGCCAGCTTGAAGGACGTGTTGCGCGGGTACCTACCCTCCCCGCAGCCCCTGCGGCTGGACCCTCCCCCGGCGGCGGTGCTGGTGGTGGGGGTGAACGGCTCCGGCAAGACCACCACCGCGGGCAAGCTGGCGGCGCGACTGCGGGCGCAGGGCAAGCGGGTGATCCTGGCCGCCGCGGACACCTTCCGGGCCGCGGCCATCGACCAGCTGGAGGTGTGGGCAAAGCGGGCGGGGGCGGAGGTGGTGCGCCACCAGGAGGGCGCGGACCCCGCCGCGGTGGTGCACGACGCCGCGCAGGCCCTGGTAGCGCGGCGGGCGGACGTCCTGGTGGCGGACACCGCGGGCCGGCTGCACACCAAGACCAACCTCATGGAGGAGCTGCGCAAGGTGCGGCGCGTCCTGGCCCGTCAGCTGCCGGAGGCCGCGTGGGAGTCCCTGCTGGTCTTAGACGCCACCACCGGGCAGAACGCCCTGGCGCAGGCCCGGCAGTTCCAGGAGGTGGCCGCGGCCACAGGGGTGGTGCTGGCCAAACTGGACACGAGCGCCAAAGGGGGCATGGTCCTGAGCATCGGCCGCCACCTGGGGCTTCCCGTGAAGCTCGTGGGTACAGGGGAGGGACCGGAGGACCTCGAGCCCTTCGACCCGGAGAGTTTCCTGGAGGCCCTCCTCCCAGACGCGTGAAGGTCTCTCCCTCGTGGAAGTGGCTGGCCCTGCTCTGCGGTGCGGAGGTGGGCACCATGCTCACCTTCTCGGGGTACGCCGCGGCCCTGCCCGTGCTGCAGCGGGAGTGGGGGATGAGGTCCGGGCAGGCCGGGGCGGTGTTCGCGGCCCAACAGCTGGGCTACACCGCGGCGGTGCTGGTGCTGGCCACCCTCACGGACCTGTGGGGCGTGCGCCGCATCTACCTCCTGTCCGCCTTCTGGAACGGCCTCGCGAACCTGGCCTTCCCCTTTTTCGCCCGGGACTTCGCAAGCGCCTTCCTCCTGCGCCTCGTGTGCGGGGCGGGCCTGGCGGGGACCTACATGCCGGGAATGCGCCTGGTGGTGGAGCGGTTCGGACCCGGGCAACGGGGCGCCGCCATGGGGCTGTACATCGCGTGTTTCAGCGTCGGGGCGGCCCTGTCCCTGGCCCTGGCGGGAGTTCTGCTGCCGCGGGGCTGGCGGTGGAGCTTTTGGGGGCCGGCCGTCGGGCCCTTCGTGGCCCTCGCCCTGGCCTGGCGCATCGCCCAGGACCCTCCCCGGGGGCCGCGGGTGCCTCTGCGGGTGCGGGAAGTCCTGAGAAACGCTGCCGCCATGCGGTACGTGGTGGCGTACGCGGCGCACAACTGGGAGCTGTTCGGGATGCGGGCGTGGCTGCCCGCGTTTCTGGCGGCCATGTGGACGGCGCAGGGGGTCCCCTTGGGTTCCGCGGCGGCGTGGGGGGCGACCTTCGGCTCTGTGGTCCTGTTGGTGGGAGCCGGCAGCAACCTCCTGGGCGGGTGGGTGTCCGACCGGGTGGGCCGGCGCCCCACGGTGGTGACGGTCCTCGTGGCCTCCGCGGTGGTGTCGTGCACCGTGGGGTGGACCCTTCCCCTGGGGGCGGCGGTGGTCTTGCCCCTGGCCTTGCTGTACGGGGTCCTGGTGACCGCGGAGTCCAGCGCGCTGTCCGCCGCGGTGGCAGAGGCCGCGGACCCGCGGTGGCTGGGCACTACCATGGCGGTGCAGTCCGGGTTGGGCTTCGTGGTCACGGCGGTCTCCCCCGCGCTGTTCGGCTGGCTGCTGGACCGGGCGGGCTGGGGTGTGGCCTTTGCGTCCCTGGGGCTTGCGGCCCTGTGCGGAGCCGCGGTGGTGGGCGGGTCCTGGCGGTTGATCCCTGGGCTGCGCCGTGGTAGGCTCCTGTAAAGGAGGACGCCTTTACAGGAGATGGCCACGGACCGCCTGCTGGCAGACCGGTTCACCGTCATCCGGCTGTTCGACGCGTACGCGCGGCTGCTGACCCCGCGGCAGCAGCAGCTGGTCTCTTTGTATTTCCACGACGACCTCTCCCTCTCGGAGATCGCGGAACGCCTGGGCGTCACCCGCCAGGCCATCCACGACAGCCTCCGCCGGTCCTTGGCCGAGCTGGCCCGCTACGAGGAGCTGCTGGGACTGGTGCAGCGGGCTCGGGGCGAGGACCGACGCCGGCAGGCCCTGCTGCGGGAGCTGGACAGCTTGGAAGGGGAAATCCGCAGGGCGGTGCCGGGCCGCGTAGCGCAGCGGCTCCTGGCGCGGGTCCGGGCCCTGCGGGAGCTGGTGTGAGCCTGCGGGAGCCCTCCGGCCACTACTTCGCGCCCCGCCCCCAGACGCCCTCGCGTCCCCGGGAGGTGGAGCTGCAGTTCCGGGGCCGGCGTTACCGGTTCCTGACGGACCGGGGCGTGTTCTCCTACGGACGGGTGGACCGAGGCACCCGCCTCCTCTTGGAGGCGCTGGAGGTGGGGCCCCGGGATGAGGTGCTGGACCTCGGTTGCGGCTACGGCGTGGTCGGGGTGGTGGCCGCCACCTTGGCCCCCGAGGGGAAGGTGGTGATGGTCGACGTCAACGCGCGGGCGGTGGAGCTGGCCCGCGAGAACGCCCGCCGCCACGGCCTCGGCAACGTCGAGGTCCTGGAGGGCGACCTGTACGGCCCGGTGGGGGGTCGGCGCTTCGACGTCATCGTCACGAACCCGCCCATCCGGGCGGGGAGGGCGGTGGTGCGGGCCGTGGTGGAGGGGGCCGTGCGGCACCTGAAGCCCCACGGCCGCTTCTACCTGGTGGCGCGGACCGCGCAGGGAGCCAAGACCCTGGGGAAGATGATGGCGGAGGTGTTCGGGCAGGTGGAGGAAGTGGAGCGCGGAGGAGGGTACCGGGTGTACCGAGCCACGGGGAGGGGTACGGGTGTTTGAGGCCCTGCAGCAGCGGCTCGCGGAAGTCTTCCGCCGCCTCGCGGGCCGTGGGGTCCTGCGACCCGAGGACGTGGACGCGGCGTTGCGGGAGGTACGCCTCGCCCTCCTGGAGGCGGACGTGCACGTCCAGGTGGTGAAGGACTTCGTGTCGCGGGTGCGGGAAGCGGCGGTGGGGCGGGAGGTGTGGAAGAGCCTCACCCCCGCCCAGCAGGTGGTGCAGGTGGTCTACGAGGAGATGGTGCGGCTGTTGGGAGGGCAGCACCGGGAGCTGGCGCCCGCCCCGAGGCCCCCTACCGTGGTGTTGCTGTGCGGCCTGCACGGCACGGGCAAGACCACCCAGGCCGGGAAGCTGGCCCTGTACCTGCGCAAGCGGGGAAGGCGGCCCCTGTTGGTGGCCGCAGACCTGCAGCGGCCCGCCGCGGTGCGTCAGCTGCAGGTGGTGGGGGAACAGGCGCAGGTGGCGGTGTTCGTGGGGAACTCCCAGGACCCTGCGGAGGTGGCGCAGGCGGGGGTGGCGCACGCCCGGGCGGTGGGCTACGACTTCGTCCTGGTGGACAGCGCGGGTCGGGTGCACGTGGACGGGGAACTCATGGAGCAACTCCGGCGCGTCCGGGACGCTTCGGGCGCCCACTACGTGCTCTTGGTGCTGGACGCCATGACGGGCCAGGAGGCGGTGCGGGTGGCCCAGCGGTTCCACGAGGCCCTGGGCATCCACGGGGTCATCCTCACCAAGCTGGACGGGGACGCCCGGGGTGGGGCGGCCTTGTCCGTGGCCGCCGCGGTGGGTTGCCCGGTCCTGTTCGTGGGGACCGGGGAGCGGCTGGAAGCCCTGGAGCCCTTCCACCCGGACCGCATGGCCTCGAGGATCTTGGGCATGGGGGACGTCCTGACCCTGGTGGAACGGGCCCGGGAAGTGGTGGACGCGGAGCGCGCCGCGGAGCTGGAGCGCAAGCTCCGCCGGGCGGAGTTCACCCTGGAGGACTTCCGCGAGCAGCTCCGGCAGGTGCGGCGCATGGGGCCTCTGGAGGGTCTTTTGGACCTGATCCCCGGGCTGTCCACCCTGCGGGGACGCAGGCCAGAGCTGGAGGAACGGGAGTTCAAACGCATGGAGGCCATCCTGGACTCCATGACGCCCCAGGAGCGGCGAGACCCGTCTCTCCTCAACGCCAGCCGCAAGCGCCGTATCGCCCGGGGCAGCGGGACCACGGTGCAGGACGTGAACCGGTTGCTGAAGCAGTTCGAGGAAGCGAAGCGCATGATGCGGGAGCTGGAACGCATGGGGCGCCGTGCCAAGCGGTTCCCCCTGCCGCCCCTGTGAAGGACAACCACACGCGGAGGAGGGAGAGGATGGTCAAGATCCGCCTGATGCGCATGGGACAGAAACACCAGCCTACCTACCGGGTGGTGGTGGCGGACTCCCGGGCTCCCCGGAACGGGCGGTCCATCGAGGTCCTGGGCCACTACAACCCCCGCACGGAGCCCTCCACCATCCACATCGACGCGGAACGGGCCATCGCCTGGCTGGAGCGCGGCGCCCGGCCTTCGGACAGCGCCCGGGTGCTCCTGCAGAAGACGGGGATCTTGCAGGAGTGGCAGCGCCGCCGGGCCAGCCGGAAGGCGGAGGGCTAGGGGATGCGCGACCTCGTGGAGTACGTGCTGCGGGGCATCGTCGCCCGGCCCGAGGCGGTGCAGGTGGAGGAGGCGGAGGAGGCCCGGGGTACCGTCCTCCGGGTGCGGGTGGCGCCGGAGGACGTGGGCAAGGTCATCGGCCGCGGGGGCCGCATGGCCCGGGCCCTCCGGACCCTGGTGCGGGCCGCGGGGGTACGGGGCGGGCGGGTGGTCCTTCTGGAAATCGAGGACGGGCGGCAGAGACCGCAGGCTTCTCGGTGAGGAGGGGGTCATGACGAAGATCACCCTGCTGCGTCCGGTGGTGGTCAAAGCCATCGTGACAGAGAGCTTCAAGGAGCTGTACGTGCGGGAACTCGAGGACGCCCTCCGGCGGGTGGAGGACCTCCTGGGACAGGTGGAGACCCAAATCCGCCGCATGGAGCTGGAGCGGCAGATCACTCCCCAGACCCGGGCGGTCCGCCAGCAGCTGGAGGTGGAACGGCAGCGGCACGAAGCCCTGCGGGCGGAGCTCCGGGACCGGCTGCGGGAGGCGCGGGCCTTGGAGCTCAACACGGAGTTCCCTCACCTCACCGTGGACGCCCACGTGGAAGTCCAGGTGGGGGACAACCTGTTCCAAAAGCTGGGGCGGACGGAGATCGTGGTGAAGGACGGCATCGTGATGGAGATCCGGGGAGGATAGACCGCGAGGAGGCCTGCGCGGAGGTGCCCGGTGTCGGTGCGGCTGCGGGTGGGGTGGGTGAGCCGGCCCCACGGGCTCCGGGGCGAGGTGCGGGTAGTACCGGACACCGACTTCCCGGAGCGCCTGAGGGGCCTGCGCGTGGTGTGGCTGGTGGGCTCCTGGGGCGAGGAACCGCGGCGGGTGGAGTCCGTACGGCGCGCCGGGGACGCCTTCCTGTTCAAGCTGGAGGGGGTGGACGACCGCGGCGCCGCGGAGCGCCTGCGGGGGGCACAGGTGTGCGTGCCGCGGGAGGAGGCGGCTCCCCTCCCGGAGGGCACGTACTACGTGGCGGACCTCTTGGGTTTCCAGGTGGTGACGGAGGCCGGGGCGGCGTTGGGGGTCTTGGAAGAGGTGCTGCGCGGGCCGGCCCACGACGTGTACGTGGTCCGGGGGCCAGGAGGCGAGGTCTTGCTGCCCGCGGTGCGGGAGGTGGTCCGGGAGGTGCGGGTGGAAGACCGGCGGATCACCGTGCGGCCCGTGCCGGGCTTGCTGGAGGAATAGGTGCAGGACCGACCCAGGCTGCGAGTGGACGTGGTCACCATCTTCCCGGAGGCCTTCGTGCCCCTGCAGCTCAGCGTGTTGGGGCGGGCTCAACGGTCGGGAATCCTCCTGGTGCGGGTGTGGAATTTACGGGACTTCACCACGGACCGCCACCGCACCACGGACGACTACCCGTACGGGGGTGGCCCGGGCATGGTGATGAAGGCGGAGCCCTTCTTCGCCGCGGCCCGGGCCATCCAGCGGGAGGCGGGCGGGTTGGGGCGGGTGATCCTGACCTCGCCCCAGGGCCGGCTGTTCACCCAACGGATGGCCCAGGAGCTGAGCCGGGCCGGCCACCTGGTGATCCTGTGTGGCCACTACGAGGGTGTGGACGAGCGGGTGGCGGTGGGCCTGAAAGCGGAGGAGGTCTCCATCGGGGACTACGTGCTCACGGGCGGGGAGCTGGCGGCCCTGGTGATCGTGGACGCCACGGCGCGGCTGGTGCCGGGGGTGGTGGGAGACGAGCTGTCCGTGCGGCAGGACTCCTTTTCCCGGGGACTGCTGGACCACCCTCACTACACGCGGCCGGCGGAGGTGGAGGGGCTGCGGGTGCCCGAGGTGCTGCTGTCCGGAAACCACAAGGCCATCGCTCGGTGGCGGCGTAAGGAAGCCCTCCGCAGGACCCTCCGGAGGCGCCCGGACCTGCTGGAGACCGCGGAACTGGACGAGGAGGACCGCGCCCTGCTGGAGGAGGTCCTGCGGGAGGAACGGGAATCCGGCGGGGCTGGTGTATAATGCATGTTTGTGATCGCAGGGCCGCCAGGAGGACGGGATGGACAAGATCGCGCTGGTGGAACAGGAGCAGCTCAAGCGGGACCTTCCCGAGTTCGGCCCGGGGGACACGGTCCGCGTGCACTTCAAGGTGGTGGAGGGCGGCCGCGAACGGGTGCAGGCCTTCGAGGGCGTGGTGGTGGCCCGGCGGGGCGGGGGGCTGCGGGAGACGGTGACGGTCCGGCGGATTTCCCACGGGGTAGGGGTGGAGCGGATCTTCCCCCTGCACTCCCCGCGGCTGGAGCGGATCGAGGTGGTGCGCCGGGGCCGGGTACGGCGGGCCAAGCTGTACTACCTGCGGGAGAAGGTCGGGAAGGAGACCCGGATCAAGGAGCGTCGGTAGCCGCTCCGGCTGGGAGCGCGTCCATGGGACAGTACGGGCAGCGGGGACGGACCTCCTCGCACCCGGCCCGGGGAGCAGCCGGCCGGTGGAGAAGCGGGGGCCGCGGTGCAGAGCGCAGCCTTTCCCTTTTCCCTCTCTGAGCCCAGCATCCCCGTGGTCATGCTGGCGGTGGCGGCGGGGCTGCTGGCGGCCCGGACCGTGATCCGGCGCGCCTACCTGTTCTCCCCCGCGGTGCGCCGCATGGTCCTGGAGACCGTGGACGCGGCCCTGTTCGCGGTGGTGCTGGCCTTCGTCATCATCACCTTCATCGTCCAGGCCTTCTACATCCCGTCGGGCTCCATGGAGCCCACCCTCCGAGTGGGGGACCGCATCCTGGTGGCCAAGTTCTACTACCGCTTCGCGCCCATCCAGCGGGGGGACGTCATCGTGTTCCGGTATCCCCTCAACCCGGGCAAGGACTTCGTGAAGCGGGTGGTGGGCCTCCCAGGAGACACCGTGGAGCTGCGGGCGGGCGTGGTGTTCGTGAACGGCACCCCGCACCCGGAGCTGACGCCCTCGCAGGGGGAGGGCGGTTGCCCGCAGAACTACGGCCCGAAGAAGGTGGACCCGGGGCACCTGTTCGTCATGGGGGACAACCGGTGCAACAGCGAGGACAGCCGCTTCTTCGGGCTGGTACCGGTCCGGAACGTCGTGGGAAAGGCCCTGGTGGTGTACTGGCCGCCCTACCGGATCGGCGCCGTGCGCTAAACCCCCAGGCCGTGTACCGGTTGGAGCGAAGCCTCCGACGGGCGGGGTACGAGCACGTGGCGGGAGTGGACGAGGCGGGCCGGGGGCCCCTGGCAGGGCCTGTGGTGGCCGCCGCGGTGGTGCTGGACGGCCGCAGCATCCCCGGGCTGCGGGACAGCAAGCGGCTCTCTCCCCGGCAGCGGGAGGAGGTGGCGGAGGCCATCCGGCGCCGGGCCGTGAGCTGGGCCGTGGGCGAGGCCAGTGTGGAGGAGATCGACCGGCTCAACGTGCTGCACGCGGCGCGCTTGGCCATGCGGCGGGCCGTGGAGGCGCTGTCCGTGAAACCCTCCTTCCTCCTGGTGGACGGGCGGTGGGGCCTGGCACTACCGGTGCCTCAGCGGGCGGTGGTGCGGGGAGACGCCACCGTGGCGTGCATCGCCGCGGCCTCCGTGCTGGCGAAGGTGGAACGGGACCGCATCATGCGGGAGCTGGACCGCGCGTACCCTGGGTACGGGTTTGTAGACCACAAGGGATATGCGTCTCCGGCACACCTGGAGGCCCTGCGCCGCCTGGGTCCCAGCCCCGTGCACCGGAGGTCCTTCCTCCCGGTCCGCAGCCTCACCTTGGACCTGTGGCCACAGCCCCCCGGCGCCTGAGGACCCGCGGTCCGGCGCCTAGACCACCCCAAAAATCGCGCAGCGATTTTTGGGGACCCCGGTCTCCTTCCGTTCGGAGGGGTTTCCGGGACACGCTCCTAGGCTCGGAATGAGCGAAAACTCCTTCCCCCGGCGTTTGTTCCAGCGAGAGACCATGCGGTGGCTGGCCTCGCTGTTCGGACGGGGTCGGCCGCGGGGTACGCCGGTGCCCAGGGACCCCCGGCGCGACCGCGGCCTTTCCGCGGAGGAGGCCGCGGCCCGGACCTTGCGGCGCCTGGGCTACCGCGTGCGGGCCCGCAACGTCCGGTTTCGCTTCGGGGAGTTGGACCTGGTGTGCGAGCACCGGGGGACCTTGGTCTTCGTGGAGGTGAAGGCCCGCACGTCCTCCGACCACGGCCACCCCCTGGAGGCGGTCACACCCCGCAAGCAGCGGCAGCTGGTGCGCCTGGCGGAGGCCTACCTCCGGTCGCTGCGGGGACCGCCCCCGGCCTGCCGGTTTGACGTGGTGGCGGTGGAGCTCGACGCCCACGGGACGCCTGGCCGGGTGGAGGTGCTGCCGGACGCCTTCTCCGCGGACGTCGTCCCCACGCGCCGGGGAACCCCCGCGGTCTCCTTCCGGCCGGAGCGGAGGGGGACCGGGGTCCCCAAAGATCGCGTGGTCTAGCTGCCCGCGGCGAGGGCCCGGGCGGCGAAGGCAGCGAGCTGTCGGAACAGGGGCTCCGCCCGGGCCTCCCGTTCCTCGGGAGGCAGCTCCAGGTGCGCCTCCACGCGCCGGCGCCAGTTCCCCAGTTCCGCAGGTTCCGCGCGGGGTGCGAGCTCCTCCCACAGCCCGTGGTGCGCGCCCTTCTGGGCCATGGCTTCCAGACCGTCCAGGATCTGGCGGTGCGGGGTTCCCTCCCATACGGGCAGAACGAGGGCTTCCCGCAGGAGGCGCTCCACCCCGTGCTCTGCCAGCAGCCCCGCCCCGCCGTGCACCTCCATGGCCCAGCGGGCTGTCTCCACCGCCACCTCCGCGGTCCAGTACTTGGCCAGGTGCGTGAGCAGGCGGAAGGTGTGGTAGCGCGGGGAGTAGGGGGGCCGCTGGTCCCGCACCTCCTCCAGGAGCCGGACGCACCGCCACGTGAGGGCGAAGGCGTCCCTCAGCTGCTGCACGCGGGTGTGGAACTGACTGCGCAACAGGGGGTGGTCCAGCACCGGACGGCCGAAGGCGACCCTGTGTCGGGCAAACTGCAGGGCCTCCGCCAGGGCCCGCTGGGCCAGGGCCACACTGCCCACGGAGTTGGCCACCCGGGAGACGTTGAGAACCTCCAGCACGTGGTACACGCCCGCGTCGCGCTCGCCCAGCAGGTACGCCTCGCTGTCGAGCAGCTCCACCTCGCCCGTGGGTACCGACCGCGTGCCGACCTTGTCCTTGATCCGCCGAATCCGGTAGTTGCGCCGGCCCTGGGAGTCTTCCCGGGGTACCGCGAACAGGTTCAGCCCTCGGACGGTCCGGGGCGCCCCCTCGGGCCTGGCGGCCACCAGGGCCAGTTCCGCCCCGACGTTGCTGGCGAAGTACTTCTCCCCCCGCAGCCGCCAACTGTCCGGTCCCCACGTGGCCGTGGTCTCCACCGCCGCGCCGAGGTCCGAACCGCCCCCGGCCTCCGTCATCCACGTGGCCCCTTGCCACACGTGGTCGTCGCGCCGCAGCAAGGGCGGCAGGAACCGCTCCCGCACCGCGGGCTCCGCGTACTTCTGCAGGGCCAGGGCGGTGGCCAGGGAAACCGTGTACGGGCAGTAGACCCCGGGGTCGAAGAAGCTGGTGACGTAGCCCACCCGGAAGGCGGCCTCCAGCCCTTCCCCGTGGAAGGCGTGCCAGACCGCGCCGGCGCGGTAGCCCTGGACGAGCATGCGTCGGTGGTCGGGCGGGTAGAGGATCTCGTCGACCCGGCGGCCGAACCGGTCGAACATCCGCAGCCACGGAGTGCCCATCCGGTCCGTGGCGTCCGAGATGGCCTGTCCTTCCGACCTCCACCACTCTTCGAACGCCCCGAGTTCGGGCGGCGCGGCGACCCCGTGGTGCTCCAGCCAGCGGGTGGGCGAGGCGAGGAGTTCGGCTTCCACACCACCACCCCCGTTTTCCTCCGGGTACCGTGGACGGCGCTTCGGAGCCATGGTACACCCGGGAGAGACTCCGGGATAGCCCCGGCGGGCGTTTGACACGGCCCCTCCGGGGCGGCTATGGTGGCCTCGAGGCGAGGAAGAGGACACGCCGTCCCGGCGGCCCGGCGCAGAGAGGGAGGCGGGCTGGGAACTCCCCCGAGGTGCCGCGGCGGTACCCCCTCCGAGCCGCAGGCTGAACACGCAGTAGGCCTGCCGGGTGCGCCCGAAAGCGCGCGTGGGAGGGCCCGCCGGAAGGCGGGAATCCGGGTGGAACCGCGGGTGCGCCCCGTCCCGGGACGGGGCGCACCGCTTTTCGGAGGTGGTGTGGTGGGAGGCTCGCGCACGGTCCGGGCCCGCTTCCCAGACGGGTCCGAGCTCCAGGTACCCGCGGGGATTCCTCTCGCGGAGGTGGCCCGGCTACGGGGCGAGGAGGGTGTCCTGGCCGCGGTGGTGGACGGCCAGGCCCGGGACCTCAGCGCCCCCCTGGACCAGGACGCGCAGGTGCGGTTTCTGCGGTTCGAGGACCCGGAGGGCCGTCAGATCTTCTGGCACTCCTCCGCGCACCTGCTGGCGCAAGCGGTGAAGGAACTCTTCCCCCAGGCCAAGCTGGCCATCGGGCCGCCCATCGAGGACGGCTTCTACTACGACATCGACGTGGGCCGGCCCCTGGAGCCGGAGGACCTGCAGCGCATCGAGGACCGGATGCGGGAGCTGGCGGCCCGGGACCAGCGCATCGAGCGTGTAGAGCTCCCGCGGGAGGAGGCGGTGCGCCTGTACCGAGAGCTGGGGGAGCGCTACAAGCTGGAGCTCCTGGAGGGCATCCCCGACGAGCGCGTGTCCTTCTACCGCCAGGACGGGTTCCTGGACATGTGCCGCGGGCCCCACATCCCCCGCACCGGCCTCATCCGGGCCATCAAGGTCCTGGGGGTCAGCGGTGCCTACTGGCGCGGAGACGAGCGGCGGGAGATGCTGCAGCGGGTATACGGCGTGACCTTCCCGGAGCCGGCGCAGCTGGAAGCCTTCCTCCGCCGGCTGGAGGAGGCGAAACGGCGGGACCACCGACGCCTGGGACGGGAGCTGGACCTGTTCAGCATCGAGGACACCATCGGCCCGGGCCTGGTGCTGTGGCACCCCCGCGGGGCGGTGGTGCGGCGGTGCATTGAGGAGTTCCTCCGCGGGGAGCTGGACCGCCACGGGTACGAGTGGGTGTACACCCCCCACGTGGCCCGAGAACAGCTGTGGGAACGCAGCGGGCACCTCAGCTGGTACCGGGACAACATGTTCAGCGGCATGGAACTGGAAGGCCAGCGGTATTTGGTGAAGCCCATGAACTGCCCGTTCCACGTGGCCATCTACGCCTCCCGCACCCGGAGCTACCGGGAGTTGCCCGTGCGGCTGGCGGAGTTCGGGACGGTGTACCGGTACGAACGGTCGGGCGTCCTGCACGGCCTGCTGCGGGTGCGGATGATCACCCAGGACGACGCCCACATCTTCTGCCGGCCGGACCAGATCGAGGAGGAGATCCTGGCGCTTCTGGGGCTCGCGTTTTCCGTGCACCGGGCCTTCGGGTTCGAGACGTACGAGGTGATGCTGTCGGTCCGGGACCCCGCCCAGGCCGAGAAGTACGCGGGCGTTCCGGAGGTGTGGGACCGGGCGGAAGCCGCCCTGGAGGCGGCCTTGCGCCGCCAGGGGGTGGCGTACACCCGGGCTCCGGGGGAGGCCAACTTCTACGGCCCGAAGATCGACGTGTACTTCCACGACGCCTTGGGCCGCAAGTGGCAGCTCACCACCATCCAGCTGGACTTCGTCCTACCGGAGCGCTTCGACCTGACGTACGTGGGCGAGGACAACCGGCCCCACCGGCCCGTGATGATCCACCGCGCCCTTCTGGGGTCCCTGGAGCGGTTCCTCGGCATCCTCCTCGAGCACCACGCGGGTGCCTTCCCCCTGTGGCTGGCCCCCGAGCAGGTGCGGGTCCTGCCCGTGGCGGACCGGCACGCCCCGTACGCGCAACAGGTGCGGGACCGCCTGCGGCAGGCGGGGCTGCGGGCAGAGGCCGACCTCCGCGGCGAGAAGGTGGGGAAGAAGGTCCGGGACGCGCAGGTGAGCAAGGTCCCCTACATGTTGGTGGTGGGCGACCGCGAGGAACACACCGGCACCGTGGCAGTCCGGCACCGCAGCCGCGGCGACCTGGGGTCTGTGCCCCTGGACGAGTTCATCGTCCGCGCCCTGGAGGAGGTCCGGGAGCGGGTGTAGGGTAGACCACCCCAAAAATCGCGCGGCGATTTTTGGGGACCCCGGTCCCCCCCCGGTCCCCCTCCGCTGAACGGGCTTTTCTGGGACACGCTCGCAGTCGAAAACCGCTGGCCGGCACGTTCCCTCTTGTGGAAGTCATGCGAAGGCCTCTGCTGTGGGCTTCTCTGAGTTTCCTCGCGGGCGTGGCCACGGGGCCGCACCTGGGGCCCACCTGGGTCTACTCCGTTTTCGCGGCGTCCTTGGGCCTCGCGGTGGTGTCTGTGTGGGGCGCGGGCCGCAGCCGGGCCGCGGCGGCGGTGCTGCTGGCGTGCGCCGCGGGAGTGGGAGCTGCCGCCGGCGCCGTGTCCCGTAGCCCGCCGGGTCCCCGGGAGCTGGCGGCCCATGTGGGCGGGAGGGTGGAAGTGGAGGGCCTGGCGGCCACCGACGGCAGCCGGTTCGTCCTGGACTCCGTCCGGGTCCTGGTCCCTGCGGGCCTCCGGGGCCACCGTGTGCTGGTGCGGGGCAAGACCAAGGTGGCGGTGGGCGACCGCGTGCGGGTGCGGGGTAAGCTCCTGCCCCTTCCGGAAGCCCGCAACCCAGGCGAACCGGAGCCCGCGCGGTTCTTGTACCGCGAACGGGTGCGGGCGGTGCTGGCGGCGGACCGCGTAGTGGTGCTGGAGTCCGGCCGCGGCTACCCGGTGCTGCGCTGGGCGGCCGAGCTGCGCAAAGCCCTGCAGGCGGTGTACGGACGGGTCCTGCCTCCTCCCCTGGACGCGGTGCTGGCGGGGGTGGTCCTCGGGACACCGGTCCCGGACCGGAGCCTGCAGCAGGCCTTCCGCGACAGCGGATTGGTGCACCTGCTGGTGGCCTCCGGAGCCCAGCTCTCCGCGGTGGGGGCTGCGGTGTACGTGGCCCTGCGCCGCTTCCGGCGGACCGTGCGGAGCGTGGCGGCCCTGGCCGCGGTCCTGGGATTCGCGGTGGTGGCGGGGTGGGAACCCTCCATGGCCCGGGCCGCGGTGATGGCCGCGGTGACCGTGGCCGCGGGGCTTTCCCGGCGGGAGGTAGACCCGCCCACCTTGCTGGGGCTTGCCGCGGCGGTGCTGGTGGCCGCGCACCCCCTTCTGCTTTGGGACGTGGGCTTCCAGCTGTCGTTTGCCGCCACCGCAGCCCTCCTGTTCCTGTCCCCAGCCCTCCGGCAGCACGTGCCGTTACAGCCTCCCTGGGTCCGGGAGGGGGTGGCCGCCGCGGTGTCGTGTCAGGTGTTCGTCCTCCCGTTGCTGCTGTGGCACTTTGGCCGCCTGCAGCCGTGGGCCGTGGCCGCCAACGTGCTGGCGTTGCCCGCCGCCGCCTTTCTCGTGCCCGTGGGGTTGCTGGGGGGTCTGGTGGGGCTGGTTTGGGTGCCGGCGGCGGCGCCCCTCCTCGGGCTGGCACAGGTGGGCTGCGCGTACCTGGTGTGGGTAGCCCGCACGGTGGCGGACTTCCCGGCAGCCACGGTGCGCCTCCCGGAGGGCAAGGCGGCGGCCGCCCTGCTGGCGGTGTGGGTGGGAGCGGGGGTGGCCGCGTGGCGGGGGTGGGTGCGGCCCAGCCGAGGCATCGTAGCCGCCGTGGTAGCTCTGGCGGTGGCGGTGTGGGGAAGGGCGCTCCCGCCGCCGCCGTACGCGGAGGTGGTGTTCCTGGACGTGGGACAGGGAGACGCGGTGGTGATCCGGAGTCCGGAAGGCCACCGGGTGCTCCTGGACGGCGGCCCGGAAGCTGAGCCCGTCACGGGGTTCCTGGCCAGGTCCGGGGGAAGGGTCGATGTAGCGGTGCTGAGCCACCCCCACGCGGACCACGTGACGGGGCTCACGCACGCCCTGCGCACCTTCGGCGCGGGCCTGGTCCTGGAACCGGGCTACCCGCACCCCACTCCGTCCTACGCGGAGTTCCTCCGGACGGTGCGGGAGCGGGGGATTCCGTACCGGGTAGGCCGGCGCGGGATGCGGGTGGAGCTGGGCCGCGGCGCCACCCTGGAGGTGCTGTGGCCCCCGGAGCCCCTCTGGGAGGGGCCGTCCGCGGTGAACGAGAACTCCCTGGTGGTGGTGCTGCGCTACGGGGACGTCCGGTTCCTCTTCCCCGGAGACGTGGAGGCGGGGGCGGAGGGGTCTCTGGTGGCTTCGGGGGCAGACCTGCGGGCAGAGGTACTGAAGGTCCCACACCAGGGCAGCCGGACCAGCAGCTCGGAGGAGTTCCTGAGCGCGGTGGCGCCGCGGGTGGCGGTGCTGTCCGTGGGGAAGGCCAACCCGTACGGACACCCGCACCGGGACGTGTTGGCACGCTATGCCAGGCTGGGGGTGTCCTTGTACCGCACCGACCGGGACGGGGCGGTGACCATCCGGACGGACGGGAGGAGCCTATGGGTGAAGACCGTGAAGCCGGGGTGGTGCTGTACGGCGTGGTGGACCGCCTGGAGGACGAGGTAGCGGTGGTGGTGCTTGAGGGCGGCCACGCCGCCTTCCTGCCGCGCCTGGCCTTGCCGCAAGGGGCCGCGGAGGGCAGCGGGCTCCGGGTGCATGTCCGCCTGGTACCGAACCCGTGGCGCGCGCGGGTGCGGGAGGAGATGCGGCGGCTGCGGGAGCGAGGAGAATGAGGGGGCACGGGGCTTCCGCGCGGGTGTACCTGGTGGTGGGCGAGGAGGCGTGGCTGCGCCGGCAGGCCGTGGAACGGATCATCTCCGCCCACCTCACTCCCGAAGAGCGGGAGCTGAACCTGGACCGCCTGGAGGCCGCGGAGACGGAAATCCACGAACTCCTCACCCGGGCGGACACCCTGCCCTTCTTCGGCAGCACCCGGGTGGTGGTGGTGCGGGGTCTGGACCGCATGCCCGCGGCCAGCCAGGAACGGTTGTGCAGCTACCTGGAGACGGGTCCGCCGCCCTGCGTCCTCGTCCTGGAGGCCGCCTCCTTGGACCGCCGGCGCCGGCTGTGGGGGGTGCTACAGCGGGTGGCACAGGTGGTGGAGGCGGACCCCGTGGACAGCCGGAAGGCGGCCGCGTGGGTGGTGGCCCGGGTGCGGGAGGCGGGAAAACGGATCACGGCGGAGGCCACCCAGGCCCTCGTGGCCGCGGCGGGCACGGACCTCGAGACCTTGGCCGGGGAAGTGGACAAGCTGGTGGCTTACGCCCACGACCGCAGCACCGTGGAGCTGGCAGACGTGGAGGCGGTGGCGTCCCACGGAGCCGAGGTGTCGGTGTTCGCCCTCACGGACGCGGTGGCGCAGGCCGACGGGCCGGGCGCCCTCCGGGTGCTCCACCGGCTCCTGCAGAGGGAGAGCGCGGTGGGCCTGGTGGGCCTTTTGGCTTCCCACTTCCGGGCCCTCCTGTACACCTCGGCCCTGGTCCGGAGGCAGGCCTCCTCCGCGGAGGTGCGGGCAGCCCTGGGGAGCCGGGCGTGGCTGTACCCGCGGTACCGGGAGCAGCTGCGCCGCTTCCGGCCCGGGCGGCTGGCGGAACTGTACCGCCTCATCCAGCGGACGGACCTCGCCCTCAAGAGTTCCGGAGGTCCCCCGGAGGTGCTGGTCCAGCAACTGGTCGTTCAGCTGTGCCAGCCCAGGACGACCGCCTCGGAGGGTGTGGGCGGGCCCGCGTAGTCCCAGGAAAAGGCCGCGGGGTCCTTTGCGGTGGTTTTAGGCGGGCTGCTGCACCGCCCGCATCAGCCGCGACTTCCGCCGGGCGGCGGTGTTGCGGTGCAGGATCCCCTTGGAGGCGGCTTTGTCCAGGGCCTTCACCGCGGCGCGGACCGCCTCGGGGTCTCGGGTGAGGCGGGCCTTCTTCACCAGGGTCTTGATCTTGGACTTCACGGACCGATTTCGCAGGGTCCGCTTGACCGCTTGCCGCAGACGCTTCAGGGCCGAGGGGTTCCGCTTCGCCACCGTGTCGTCGACCTCCTGTCACCGGTTGTCCCGGCGCATTGTACCATATCCGCAGCCGCCCCCCGGAGGTGACGCGTCGGTTTGCAGGCCCCACAGCCCTCCCGTCCCGCGCCGGGCAGCGCCCGGCAGATTGCCAGGGCCGCGGGCATCATGGCCGCGGCCGCGGTGGCCAGCCGCGTCCTGGGCGTGGTGCGGGAGGCCACGGTGGCGGCCCTGTTCGGGGCGGGGGACGCCAAGGCCGCCTACGTGGTGGCGTACTCCGTGCCCTTCCTCGTGCAGAGGCTCTTCCTCGGGGGCACCCTGAGCATCGTGTTCATCCCCACCATCACCCGGTACCTCACCCGCGGGGACCCAGAGGAGACAGACCGCGTGGTGAGCAACCTCCTGACCGTGGTGCTCCTGGTGGGGTTCGGCATGGTCCTGGCAGGCCAACTGGCGGCGCCGTGGCTGGTCCCCCTGGCCGCGCCAGGCTTCACGGGGTCCCCGCAGCTCGTGAGCCTGGCCACGGAACTGACCCGCATTTTGTTCGTAGCCATGTTCTTCCTCGGACTGTCCCTGTTCTTCACCGGCTACCTGCAGTCGCACCAGCGGTTCACCGTCCCGGCCGTGGCACCCCTGCTGTTCAACGTGGTCATCATCGGAGCCTCCGTGGCCCTGGCCCCCCGTTGGGGCATCCGGGGCCTGGCGGCGGCGTGGGTGCTGGGGACGGCGGCCCAGTGGTTGGTGCAGGTGCCCGCCGCGCTGCGGGCCGGGCTGCGGTACCGGCCCCGCTTGGAGCCCGCCCACCCAGCCCTGCGGGAGGTGGTGCGGCTGGCGCTGCCCGCCATGCTGGGGCTGGCGGTGGTGGAGTTCAACAGCTACGTGGACCGGGTGTTTGCCTCCCTGCTCCCAGGGGGGACGGTGAACGCGGTGGCGGTCCTGGACTACGCGTACGAGGTGGTGCAAGCGCCCGTGGGGTTCTTCGCCATCTCCATCGCCACCGCCATCTTCCCGCACCTGTCCCGGCACGCCGGCGCCCAGGACCTGGACGCCCTGCGGCGCACCGCGTCTCTGGGGCTGCGGGCCGCGGTGTTCGCCACCGCCCCGGTGTTGGCGGTGTACGTGGCGGTGCCCGAACTCCTCGTGCGGGTGCTGTTCGAGCGCTACGCCTTCACCCCGGAAGCCACCCAGGCGGTGGCCGCCGCGGTGGCAGCGTACGGGGTGGGGCTGGTGTCCGTGGCGTGCTACACCGTGGTCACCCGGGTGTTCTACGCCCTACACGACATGGCCACCCCCGTGCGGGTGGGGGCGGCCATGATCCTCCTGAACGCGGCCCTGGACTGGCTGTTCGTGCGGTGGTGGGGTGCGGTGGGCATCGCCCTGGCCACTTCCGCGGTCTCCACGGCCAACGTGGCCGCCCTCCTGTGGCTCGCCCGACGGCGGCTGGGGCCCATGGAGGAGGCCCGGGTCGGGGCGTCCACCCTGCGGGCGGCGGGCGCGGCAGCCCTGTGCGGCTTGGCCGCGTGGGCCGCGGCCCAGGGAGCAGGGGAGTGGGTCGACCCGCAGCGGCTCCGGGGACAGGTGGTGCAGCTGGCCTTCGCCCTGGGCTCCGGAGGGGTGGCGTACCTGGCGGCCAGCGCCTTGGCCCGGGCGGAAGAGCTGCGGGTGGTGCTGGGGTTGTTCCGGCGAGGGCCCGCATCCTCCCGCGCTTGACCCCCCACCGGGGCGGGTGCTACGGTGAGCCCGGAGATTAACAGTGTGTCCCGGAAAAACCCTTCCAGCGGAGGGCGACCGGGGTCCCCAAAAATCGCGCAGCGATTTTTGGGGTGGTCTAGCACTCGCGGGTCAGGAGTGCTAGACCGCCCGACGCGGGGACCGGCGATGTGGGCGCACGAGCTGGACGCCCGGAAGCAGCAGATCCTGTGGGCGGTCATCCGGGAGTACGTGGCCCGGGCGGAGCCCGTGGCCTCGGAAGCCCTGTGTCACCGCTACGGTCTCGGGGTGAGTGCGGCCACCATCCGGAACGGAATGCACGCCCTGACGGAGATGGGATACCTGCACCAGCCCCACACCTCCGCGGGCCGCGTGCCCACGGAACGCGCCTACCGCCTGTACGTGGACTGGCTTTTAGCCGGCCGGGGGCGGGAGGTCACGGAAGACTCCCTCAGGCCGCAGGAGCGGGAGCGGATCCGGCGGAGGATGCTGTCCTGCGACCACCCAGAGGATGCCCTGGAGGAGGCGGCCCACACCCTCGCGGACCTCACGGACTACCCCTCCGTGGCCAGCACTCCGGGCGGGCCGAAGAGGTTGCGGCACCTGCACCTGGTACCCCTGACGGACCAGCGGGCCCTCATGGTGGTGGTGACGGACGGAGGACCGCCGGACCAGCGGGTGGTGCGGCTGCCACGGCCCGCGTCCCACGAGGAGCTGCAGGAGGTGTCCGGGCTGCTGACCCGGGCGCTTTGGGGCGTGGCCGCGGGACAGATCACGGACGCCACGGTGGAGGGCCTGGCCGGGCAGGCTGGGGCGCACCGGGAGCTGGTGGCCGCGGTGGTCGCTCAGCTGCGGCGCTCCGCGGGGGTGCGGACAGGGGTCCGGTTCTTCGTGGAGGGCGTCTCCAACATCCTCAAACAGCCGGAGTTCCAGGACGCGCGGCGAGCCCACCCGGTCCTGGCGGCCCTGGACCGGGAGGACGTGTTACGGTACGTCCTGCTGCCTGCACCCGCGGACGTGCACGTGCGAATCGGGAGCGAAAACCCGGTGGACGCGGTCCGGGACTGCAGCGTGGTGGCCGCCGCGTACCGGGTGAAAGGACGCGCGGTGGGGGTGCTGGGCGTGGTCGGTCCCACCCGCATGCCGTACGCCAGGACCATCGCCCTCGTGCGCTACCTAGCCCACACCCTGTCCCAGGCCTTGAGCCGCGCGGTGTAGCAGGCCTGCCAGGGCCTGCGTGCGGGTCCCGGGGGACTCTCGCAGCCTGTAGAGTACCTTAGGGAACGGGCGGAGTCCTCCGCCGGGGTGAGGAAGCCGTATGGCGCGCGACTACTACCAGATCCTGAACGTACCGCGGGACGCCTCCCTGGAGGAGATCAAGGCCGCGTACCGGCGGCTGGCCCGGGAGTACCACCCGGACGTGCGCAAGGACGACCCGCAGGCGGAGGAGCGCTTCAAGGAGATCAACGAAGCGTACCAGGTACTTTCCGACCCCCAGAAGCGGGCGGAGTACGACCGGCTGGCCCGCGGGGCCGCCCCCGCCCCGGGGCCCTTCGACTTCCAGAGCCCCTTCGAGGACCTGTTCGAGGCGTTCTTCGGGACTCCCAAGGCCCGGAGGGAACGAGCTCCGGAGCGGGGTTCAGACCTGCGCTACGACGTGGAGGTGACCCTGGAGGAAGCCGCCCACGGGGCCGAACGGCAGGTGGAGCTCGTGCGCCTGGAGACGTGCCCCTCCTGCTTCGGGACCGGGGCCGAGCGGGGCGGCGGGCTGCGGGACTGCCCCTCCTGCGGGGGCACGGGCCAAGTGCGGTACTCCCGCCGCACGGCCTTCGGGCACTTCACCCAGATCACCACCTGTCCGCGGTGTGGTGGCGAGGGCACCGTGCTGGTGAACCCCTGCGCCCGTTGCCGGGGCAGCGGGCGGGTGGAGGCCCAGCGCACGGTGACGGTCCGGATCCCCGCGGGCGTGGAGGAGGGGACCACCTTGCGGGTGGCGGGAGAAGGGGAAGCCGGCCCGCAGGGCGGCCCCCGGGGAGACCTGTACGTGGTGGTGCACCTGGCAAGGCACCCGGTCTTCCACCGACGCGGTCGCGACCTGTACGCGGACCTCGCGGTGTCCATGGTCCAGGCGGCCCTGGGAGACGAGGTGGAGGTCCCCACCCTCGAAGGCCCGCGGCCGCTGACGGTGCCCGCGGGGACCCAGCCCGGAGACGTCCTCACCCTGAAGGGCCACGGAATGCCGGACCTGGAGGGCCGCCGAGGGGATTTGCACTTCCGGGTGCGGGTGGAGATCCCCCGGCACCTGACGGGGGAGCAGCGCAAGCTGCTGCAGCAGCTGGCCAAGACCATGGGGCTGGAGGTCCGGCCCCAGCGCCGCAGGATCACGGACCGCGTGCGGGACCTGCTGTCGTGAGTCCCCGCGCCTGGCTGGAGGTCTCCGTGTGGACTTCTTGCGAAGCCAAGGAGGCGGTGGCAGCGCTGCTACTGGAACTGGCCTCCGGCTACGCGGAGGAGGACGGGCCGGACGGCGTCCGGTTGGTGGCCTGGTTGCCCCAGGATCCCGTGTGGGCGCGCTGCGTGGAAGGCCTGCAGCAGCGGGTGGCGTCCTTGAGCTCCTTCGGGCTGGACCCTGGACCTGGCACCGTGCGGGTGCGCCGGGTGCCCGCGGGGGCTTGGGAGACCGCGTGGCGGAAGCACTTCCGGCCCTTCCGGGTCGGCCCCTTCGTGATCCGGCCCCCTTGGCACCGGTACCGGGGGAACCCGGGGGAGGTGGTGCTGGTCCTGAACCCCGGGATGGCCTTCGGGACCGGGTTGCACGAGTCCACCCGTCTGTGCCTGCGGGTGCTGCCCGAGTTGGTCCGGCCGGGGGTCCGGGTCTTCGACGTGGGGACCGGTTCCGGGATCCTGGCCATCGCCGCGGCCAAGCTCGGGGGACGGGTGGTGGCGGTGGACTGCGACGCGTTGGCGTGCCGCATCGCGCAGGCCAACGCGCGGAGGAACCGCGTGGCGTCCCGGGTTGAAGTCCGCTGCGGGGACCTGTTCGAGCCGCTGGAGGGCCGGGCCCACGTGGTGCTGACCAACATCACCGCGGAAGTCCTGCTGCGGGCCGTGCCCGTGGCGGCCTCCTACGTGGAACCGGGCGGTGCGTGGGTGCTGTCCGGTATGGTGGCGGGCAACGTGGGGCGCGTGCTGGAGGCCGCGGGCGGCTGCGGGTTCCGGGTGGCGCGGGTGCTGGAAGAGGGGGAGTGGAGGGCTGCGGTGCTGCGGGCCTCCACGCCACCGTGAGGCGCCTTCTCGTCCGGCCCCACCCGGAGGACCCTTCCCTCCTGCTCCTGGACCCCAGGCAGGCGCGGCACGCCGTGCGGGTGCTCCGCATGCGGCCCAGGGACCGCTTTGTCGCCTTCGACGGACTGGGCCACCAGTGGGAGGCGGAGCTGGTGCAGGTAGGACCTGCCCCGTGCGCCCGGGTCCTGAGGGCCTTGCCGGAAGTCCGGGTGCCCTACCGCCTCACCCTGTACCAAGGGGTGCCCAAGGGCGAGCGCATGGACCTGGTTGTGCGCATGGGCACGGAGCTGGGGGTCTCGGCCTTCGTCCCGGTCCGCACCGCCCGCACCGTGGCCAGAGGCGACAGGTCCGAGCGCTGGAGGCGGGTGGCGGCGGAGGCCAGCAAGCAGTGCGGCCGGACCACGGTGCCGGAGGTGGGGCCGGTGGTAGGGTTCCCACAGGCCCTGCAGCGCTTCGCGGGTCACCAGGTCCGGCTGGTGCTCTGGGAAGGTGGAGGCCACGCCCTGGCTCAGGCCTTACCCTCTCACGCCCGGGACGTGGGAGTCTTCGTGGGGCCGGAGGGCGGGCTGGACCCGGAGGAGGTGGCCCGGCTTCAGCAGGTGGGGACCCTGTGTAGCCTGGGTCCCTTGGTGCTGCGCACGGAGACCGCGGCGGTGGCCGCGGCGGCGGTGGTACTGTCCCTGCTGGGCTTTACTTCCGCGGAAGAGCCCTGGTAGACTGGGCCAAAGCCATTAAGGCTCTCCGGGAGGGAGCTATGGCTGTGCGGTCCGGATTACCCCGTCTGCTCCTTTCGGGACAGACCACCACCATCCTTCTAGACCCCCGGCTCCTCTTCCCGACTTCGGCTCGAGGTGCCCCCTTGCGTGCGCTCCAGATGTTGCATAACTATGCGTCCATGGCATAATCATGCAAAGGAGGTGGAGGGTGCGGGAAGCGTACCTGGCGCTGGAGGACGGGCTGGTCCTGAAGGGCCGCAGCGTGGGCGCGGAGGGGGAGGCGGCGGGGGAGGTGGTGTTCACCACCAGCATGACGGGCTATCCCGAGGTCCTCACGGACCCCTCGTACGCGGGGCAGATCGTGGTCATGGCCTTCCCCATGATGGGCACGTACGGCGTGGAGTCCGGGTGGGCGGAAAGCCGCAGGCCCTTCCTCCGCGGGTTCGTGGTCCGGCACGCCAGCCCGTACACGTCCCACTGGGCCGGCCGCACGACCCTCTCCGACTACCTCCGCAGCTGGGGTGTGGTGGCCGTGGAGGGCGTGGACACGCGCCGGCTCGTGCGGCACCTGCGGGTGGCGGGCCACAAGCGAGGGGTGCTGGCCACCGGGCCGCAGGACCCGGAGGAGCTGGTGCGGAGGGCGCAGGCGGTGCCGGACCTGTCGTGTGTGGAGGTGGTGGAGGAGGTCAGTCCGCCCGCGCCCTTCACCTTGCCCGGCACGGGCCCCCGGGTGGCGGTGGTGGACTGCGGCCTCAAGATGGGCATTGCCCGGGAGCTGCACGCCAGGGGCTGTGAGGTGGTGGTCCTCCCGCACCGGGCCACCGCCGCGGAGATCCTGGCCCTGGACCCAGACGGGGTGGTCCTCAGCAACGGCCCCGGGGACCCCGCACGCCTCGCCAGCTTGGCGCAGCAGGTGCGGGCCCTGTGGGGCCGCGTGCCCCTGTTCGGCGTGTGCCTGGGAAACCAGCTGGTGGCCTTGAGCGCGGGAGCCCGGACCTTCAAGCTGCCCTTCGGACACCGGGGCTCCAACCACCCCGTCCTGGAGGTGGACACCGGCCGGGTCCGCATCACCACCCAGAACCACGGGTACGCGGTGGACGAGGCCAGCCTGGCGGGCACGGGCCTGCGGGTGACGCACCGCAACCTGCACGACGGCACCGTGGAAGGCCTGGCGCACGAACAGCTCCCGGTGTTCGCCGTCCAGTTCCACCCGGAGGCCCGGCCGGGGCCCCGGGACTCCCGCGACCTGTTCGACCGCTTCCTCGGGCAGTTGAACTCCGCCCGGGCCGCGGGGATCGCCTGATGCCCAAGCGTCGGGATCTCCACAAGGTAGCGGTCCTGGGTTCCGGGCCCATCGTCATCGGCCAGGCCGCGGAGTTCGACTACTCCGGCACCCAGGCGTGCCGCGCCCTGACGGAGGAAGGCATCGAGGTGGTGCTCATCAACAGCAACCCCGCCACCATCATGACGGACCCGGAGACCGCAGACCGGGTGTACCTGGAGCCCTTGACCCCGGAGGCGGTGGCCCGGGTGCTGGAGGTGGAACGGCCCCAGGGCCTTCTGGCCACCTTGGGCGGACAGACCGCCTTGAACCTGGCCGCGGAACTGCACCGCCTGGGAGTGCTGGACCGGCTGGGGGTGGAGGTCCTGGGCACCCCCCTGCGCGCCATCCACGACGCAGAGGACCGGGAACGCTTCCGGGCCCTCATGCACCGCATCGGCGAGCCCGTGCCGGAGAGCACCGCGGCCTGCAGCCCCGAGGAGGCGGTGGCCTTCGCCCAGGCCCTGGGCAGTGAGGTGGTGATCCGGCCCGCCTTCACCCTGGGCGGGACAGGAGGGGGGCTGGCGGAGGGCCCCGAGGCGGTGTACGAGGTGGCGTCCCGCGGGATCTCCGCCAGCCCCATCGGGCAGGTCCTGGTGGAGCGCAGCGTCCGGGGCTGGAAGGAGATCGAGTACGAGGTGGTGCGGGACGCGGACGACAACGCCATCACCGTGTGCAACATGGAGAACGTGGACCCCATGGGGGTGCACACGGGGGACAGCATCGTGGTGGCACCCAGCCTCACCCTCAGCGACCGGGAGTACCAGATGCTGCGCAGCGCGGCGCTGCGGATCGTCCGGGCTCTGGACGTGCGCGGGGCGTGCAACGTCCAGTTTGCCCTGGACCCGGCCTCCGAGCGGTACTACGTCATCGAGGTGAACCCCCGTCTGTCCCGGAGTAGCGCCTTGGCCAGCAAGGCCACGGGCTACCCCATCGCCCGGGTGGCGGCCAAGATCGCGGTGGGCTACCGTCTGTGGGAGATCCAGAACCCCATCACCCGCGGGACGGCCTGTTTCGAACCTGCCCTCGACTACGTGGTGGTGAAGATCCCCCGGTGGCCCTTCGACAAGTTCGCGGACTCCGACCGCCGCCTGGGCACCCAGATGAAGTCCACGGGGGAGGTCATGGCCATCGGCCGCACCTTCACGGAGGCGGTGCTCAAGGCCGCCCGCTCCACGGAGGCGGGGACCGTGGGGCTGCGCCACCCCCGCCTGAGCCAGCTTTCGGAGGACGCCCTGTGGGCCCGGGCCCAGACGCCGTGCGACGAGCGCCTGTGGGCCATGGCGGAGCTCTTGCGTCGGGGGGTCGAGCCGGAGGAACTGAGCCGCAGGAGCCTGGTGGATCCCTTCTTCGTGTGGGAGCTAGAGCGCATCGTTCTCGTGGAGCGGCGGCTGGAGGGCGACCGGTCGGGGCAGGCCCTGGCGGAGGCCAAGCGGGTGGGCCTTTCGGACGCGGAGGTGGCCCTGCTGTGGGGCACCACGGAGGAGGAGGTGCGGGCGCGGCGGCGGGCTCTGGGGCTGCGCCCCGTGTACAAGCTGGTGGACACCTGCGCGGGGGAGTTCCCCGCCGCCACCCCTTACTACTACAGCACCTACGAGGAGGAGGACGAGGCGGAGGAGGACCCGCGGCCGTGCGCGGTGGTGCTGGGCTCCGGCCCCATCCGCATCGCCCAGGGCATCGAGTTTGACTACAGCACCGTGCACGCGGTCCGGTCCCTGCGGGAGGCGGGGCTGCGGGCCGTGGTGGTGAACTGCAACCCGGAGACGGTGAGCACCGACTTCGACACCTCCGACCGCTTGTACTTCGAGCCCCTGTGCACAGAAGACGTCCTCCACGTGGTGGAGAAGGAGCGGCCCCTGGGCGTCCTCGTGCAGTTCGGGGGGCAGACAGCCCTGAACCTGGCAGGCCCCCTGCACCGGGCCGGAGTTCCTGTCCTGGGCACCCCCGTGGAGAGCCTGGACGTGTCCGAGGACCGGGGGAAGTTCGACGCCCTCCTGGCGGAGCTCGGGATCCCGCGACCTCCCGGGGGCGCGGTGCGGTCCGTGGAGGAAGCCCGCGAGCTGGTGGCGCGGGTGGGGTTGCCCGTGCTGGTGCGGCCCTCGTACGTGCTGGGAGGTCGCGCCATGCGGGTGGTGTACAGCCTGGAAGAGCTGGACCGGGTGGTGCAGGCAGCCCTGGCGGTGGACCCGGAGCGGCCCGTGCTGGTGGACCGTTACCTGCCCGGGGTGGAGCTGGAGGTGGACGCCATCGGGGACGGCTCCGGCCTGCTGCTGCCCGGGGTGATGCAGCACGTGGAACGCGCGGGGGTGCACTCGGGGGACAGCATGACGGTGTTCCCCGCCCCGCACCTGGCGCCCGAGGTGGAGTCCCGGGTGGTGGAGGTCCTACAGCAGCTGAACCGCGCCCTGCGGGTGCGGGGTTTCCTGAACGCCCAGTTCGTGGTGCACGGGTACCGGGTGTACCTCCTGGAGGTGAACCTCCGGGCCAGCCGCACCGTGCCCTTCGTCAGCAAGGTCCTGGGCGTCCCCCTGGTGCAGATCGCCACCCGGGTGATCCTCGGCGCGTCTCTGGAGGAACTGGGCTTCCCGGGGGTGTACCACCTGCCCCGGCCCCGGCAGGTCGGCGTGAAGGCGCCGGTGTTCAGCAGCGAGAAGCTGCCGGGCGCGGAGGTGGCGGTGGGGCCGGAGATGCGGTCCACGGGCGAGGTGATCGGGCTGGACCGCCACCTGGCGGGAGCGCTGTACAAGGCCTTCCTGGCCGCGGGGATCCCGGTGCCCTTGCGAGGTCCTCTGCTGCTGTCCGTGGTGCGCCGCGAGCGCCGGGAGGCGGTGCAGCTGGCCCGCCGCGCCCTGGCCCTGGGGCTTTCCCTCTGGGCGACCCCGGGTACCTCCGAGGCCCTGCAGCGGGCCGGGGTTCCGCACCGCCGGGTCCCGTACGAGGAAGCCGTGCCCGCGGTGCGGGCACGGGCGGTGGGCGCGGTGGTGTGCGTCCCCACCGTGGGCTACGACCCCAGCCGCCCGGGCTTCCGGCTGCGGCGGGCGGCCTCCGAGGCCCGAGTCCCGTGCCTCACCTCCCTGGAGACCGCGGCTGCCTTGCTGGACGCCCTGGAGTTCGGCCAGGCCACGCCCCTCCCGCAGCCCACCGCGGGCCCCGCGGCGCTGGGCTAGGAGCGTGTCCCGGAAAAAACCTCTGCAGCGGTGGGGGACCGGGTCCCCAAACGTCCCTGCGGGACGTTTGGGGTGGTCTAGACGACCCCGAAAATCGCGCAGCGATTTTCGGGGACCCCGGTCCTGTCTGCCCGAAGGATTTTCGGGACAGGCTCCTGGCTTCTCGGATGTCGGGAGCCCCTGTCCGTCGTATGATGCTGGTGGACTGGAGAGGAGGCGGACGGATGAACACCCGGGAGATCGCCGTGGGAGGGCTGCTCACCGCGGTGGCGCTGCTCATCCCCTTTGCCTTCCGCGGCACGCCCTTGCAGCTGTTCGTGCCGGCGCTGAACTACTCCGCCACCTTCGCCTCCCACGTGCCTTCCATGCTGTCCATGCTGGTGAGCCCCGCGGTGGCGGCCCTGGTGGGCCTGGGCTCCGCGGTGGGCTTCACCATCACCCTCAACCCGGTGATCGGGGCCCGGGCCTTCACCCACGCGGTGTGGGGGGTTCTCGGGGCCTTGCTGGTGCGCCGCGGGTGGCCGTTCTGGGCGGCCCTGGTTGTGGCCCTGCCGGTGCACGCGGTGGGCGAGGGGCTGGCGGTGTGGTGGCTGGGCACCGGGTTCCACGCGGGGCTGTTCGTGGCCGCGGGCACGGCCCTCCACCACGTGGTGGACAGTGGCATCAGCCTCGCGGTGTTCCGCCTGGTGCTGCCCGTCCTGCGACCCCAGGGGGCTCACGGGAGCTGACATGGGACGGTACCACATCATCACCTACGGCTGTCAGATGAACGTCCGGGACTCGGAGACCCTGGCGGGTCTGCTGGAGTCCATGGGCTACAGCCCGGCGGAGCGGCCGGAGGACGCGGACGTGGTCCTGGTCAACACCTGCACCGTGCGGGAGGGGGCGGACGAGCGGGCCTACGGCCGCCTGGGCGAGCTGCGGCGGTTGAAGCAACACCGGCCCGGGCTGATCCTGGGCGTGGCGGGCTGCCTGGTGCAGAAGGACCGGGAGGAGGTCCTGAAGAGGGCCCCGCACGTGGACCTGGTCTTCGGGGTGCACAACCTGCACCGCCTCCCGGAGTTGTTGCGGCAAGTCGAGGAGGGCTGCGGGCGGGTCTACGAGGTCTGGGACCGCCGCCCCAAGGACGAGCCCCTGCCGGTCTTGCCCGCGGCGCGGAAGGGCCGGGTGCGGGGATACGTGAACATCATCCACGGGTGCAACAAGTTCTGCACCTTCTGCATCGTGCCCTTCGTGCGGGGACGGGAACGCAGCGTGCCTCCGGAGCAGGTGGTGGCGGAGGTGGAGGAACTGGCCGCGAGAGGGTTCGTGGAGGTGACCCTCCTGGGCCAGAACGTGGACTCCTACGGCCACGACCTCCGGCCCCGCACCGACCTGGCGGACCTTCTGCAGAAGGTCCACGAGGTGGCGGGCATCCAGCGCATCCGGTTCACCACCAGCCACCCCCGGGACATGACGGAGAAGCTGGTGCGGACGGTGGCGGAGCTGCCCAAGGTGTGCGAGCACATCCACCTTCCCGTGCAGTCGGGGGACGACGAGGTCCTGCGCCGCATGCACCGGACGTACACCGTGGCGGACTACCTGCGGACCGTGGACCTCATCCGGTCCTGGATGCCGCAGGCCAGCATCACCACCGACCTCATCGTGGGCTTCCCGGGGGAGACGGAGGCCCAGTTCGAGAACACCCTCCGCCTGGTGGAGCGGGTGGGGTTCGACGCCTGCAACACCGCCGCCTACTCCCCGCGGCCGGGCACCAAGGCCGCCACCTTCCCGGACCAGGTGGACGAGCAGACCAAGCAGCGACGCCTGTGGGCCCTCAACCAGCTGGCGGAGCGGGTTGCCTACCAACGCAACCGGCACCTCGTGGGCACCGTCCAGGAGGTGCTGGTGGAGGAGGTGGGCCGGCACGGGGGCGTGGTGGGCCGCACCCGGACCAACAAGGTGGTCACCCTGGACGGCTCCACGGAGTGGGTGGGGCGGGTGGTGCAGGTGCGGGTCACGGAGGCGGGGTCCTGGGTGTTGCGGGGAGAGGCGGTGGCGCAGCCGGCCGTAGCGGGGTGAGGGGTTGGCGGAGCCCGTCCTGGACCGCCGGGTGCCCGTGGAGGAATACCTGGCCTCCGAGCCCACGAGCCCGGTGAAGCGGGAGTACGTGCACGGCCGGGTGTACGCCCTGGCGGGGGCCAGCGACCGCCACGTGCGGCTGGTCACGAACGTCGTGGGGCTGCTGTGGCTTTCCGCCCGCGGGACCGGGTGCCGGGTGTACGCCTCGGACATGAAACTCCGGGTGGGCCCGGACCGCTTCTACTACCCCGACGTGATGGTGGTGTGCGACCCGGGGGACACAGACCCGTACTACAAGACGAGGCCGTGCTTTCTGGTGGAGGTTCTGTCACCTGCCACGGAAGCCACGGACCGCCGGGAGAAGCTGGTGGCTTACCAGGAGATCCCCACCCTGCGGGGCTACCTGTTGCTGGACTCCGAGGCTGTGGGCGGGGAATACTACCGGAAGGACGAAGACGGGCGGTGGTGGCGGACAGAGCTGAGCTCTCACAGCGTGGTGCAGGTGGACTGCCTTGCCACCACCCTCGACCTGCAAGAGGTCTACGAGGGACTCTAGACCGAACTTCCCGCCGCGTCGAGGGCTGACGTGCTGCCGTGCGGGTCACGCCAGGAAGTGGGGACTTCCGTATCCGGGAGCTGCCTCTCCCGGTACCGTCAAGTTCCGGGTAGACGACGCTCTTTTGCCACGGGTTGCGGACAGGCTCCGCCAGGCTGGAGGCGAGGGCCCATGGAAAGCGAGCCGCCGGGGGGACGGTCGGCGGCTGAGCTTCCCGACGCGGCCCCAGCGCGGTGGCGGAGACCGGGTCCAGGCATTCGGCGGCGCGGCGGGAGTGACGCGGAGTCCCGGAGGACTCCGACGGCTTGGGGTCCGTGGCGGCCCGTCTTGCAGGAGGCGAACACCAGTCGGTAGAATCCGGTCCAGACTTTGGGCAGAAACCCCCGGGAACCCGGTGGGGGCCGGGGCGAGGGACTCCTGCCCCGGCGGGGTTGCCCCGGGGCCGGCGACCCGGGGCGCCCAACGCATAGGGGAAGGCTTATGACGAGAGGGACCCGCAGCCGCCGCGGTAAACTGCACGAGGGGAGGGGCAAGGCAGTGCGGACCCCGGGGACCTCCGCGAACCTGGGCTTCGAGGCTCAGCTGTGGGCTGCGGCCAACGCCCTGCGCGGCTCCATGGACGCGGCGGAGTGTTGGCGCGATCCTTCGGTGATCTGGAAGTGAGTGGCGATTGCTGTTTACGAACGTCGTGAGATGACGTATGCCCATTCCTGACTACCAGTCGCTCATGCTGCCTCTCCTTAGGCTCTTGGGGCACGGCAAGGAACACAGGCTACGCGACGTGGTATCTGCGCTGGAGCAGCAGTTCGGCTTGACCAAAGAGGAGCGCAAAGCTCTCCTTCCAAGCGGGCAGCAGCCTATCTTTCATAACCGGGTGGGGTGGGCAAGGACATACCTCAAGAATGCTGGGCTCTTGGAGGCACCACGCCGCGGTTGGATGCGCATCACCGACCGGGGCTTGGAGGTGCTCAAGCAAAAGCCAGAGCGCATTGACGTGAATTTCCTCATGCAGTTTGAGGAATTCAGGACCTTTCGATCCTCGCGACACCGGCCGCCAAGCGCGTCCGATGCAGCAGATATCGAAGGAGAAACCCCTGAAGAGCTTCTGGCAAATGCGTATGGTATACACAAGCGAAGCGTGCTATCCGAGCTGCTCGAACTGGTCAAAAAAGCCTCTCCTGAGTTCTTCGAGCGTTTGGTTGTAGAGCTGCTCGTCAAGATGGGGTACGGCGGTTCGTACCAAGAAGCTGTACAAGCTATCGGCAGAAGCGGAGATGAAGGGGTGGATGGAGTCATTAAGGAGGATCGGCTTGGGCTTGACGTCATCTATCTCCAGGCAAAGCGCTGGGAAGGACCTGTGGGGAGACCCGAACTACAAAAGTTCGCGGGAGCACTCCAGGGCCTTCGTGCCCGCAAAGGAGTATTTATCACCACCTCGAGCTTTACGAGGGATGCGATCGACTACGCAGATCGGCTCGATATCAAGATCGTACTTATTGATGGCCAGCGCCTGGCTGAGCTCATGTTCGAGTACGGTGTCGGGGTAACGACTGCATCTACGTACGCCGTCAAGAAGGTCGACCACGACTTCTTCCTTGAAGAATGATGTCATATCCTCCGACCAGTCGAGTGAGGAAGAAATGCGCAAAAGCATCACCGATGCGGAGCCGGTGGACTGCATGGTGGCCATACTGGACAAGCTCTTTTACCCCACCCGGATCCCCGGCTGCCCGTGGTCGCTGGGCCGGGACAAGCGAACGGACCGGCGGGACCAGGTGCTCTTCATCGACGCCCGCCGTATGGGACGCATGGTGGACCGCACCCACCGCGAGCTGACCGACGAGGACGTCGCTAAGATTGCCAAGACCTACCACGCCTGGCGCGGGGACCCCGACTCCGGCGAATACCGGGACACCGCCGGCTTCTGTAAGAGCGCCACGCTGGAGGAGATCCGCCAGCACGGCCACGTGCTCACGCCAGGGCGCTACGTCGGCGCACCGGAGCAGGAGGAGGACGAGGAACCGTGTGAAGCCAAGATGGCCCGGCTGGTAGAGCAACTCAAAGAGCAGCAAGCCGAAGCCCGGCGGCTGGACGAGGCCATCTGGAGGAACTTAAAGGAGCTGGGCTATGACGCTTGAGGAGCTTTTGAAAGCCAAACGCGAGGAAATCCTGAAGGTGTGCGCCAAGTACGGCGCGCACAACGTGCGGGTCTTTGGCTCCGTCGCCCGCGGCGAGGCCGATGAACAGAGCGATATTGATTTAATCGTTGACTTTGAGCCTGGTCGCAGTCTGCTCGACCACGCCGGACTCTGGCTTGAGCTTCAGGAGCTTCTGGGGGTAAAGGTGGACGTGGTAAGTAGTGGCGGGATCAAGCCCCGTATCTGTGAGCGCGTACTCCAAGAGGCAATTGCCCTATGAGAGACCCAAGAGAGCGGTTGGAAGACATTCTAGATGCCATTGCTAAAATCGAGCGCTACGCGGCACGCGGACGAGAGGCCTTTGAACAGGATGAACTCATTCAGCTGGGTCTTGTATCACATTCAGCTCATCGGAGAGGTGGCGCAACTTGGCAAGAGCTTTCACGATTCTCACCCTGAGTTACCCTGAGCGCAGATCGTTGCCATGGGCAATGTGCTGGTTCACGAGTATTTCGGCATGGACCTGCAGGAAATCTGGAAGACGGCCGAAAGAGACCTCCCCGTTCTGAAACAGCAGACCGAAGGGCTTGTAAGACAGCTGGAGGGCTAAAGGTGGGGGGGTGAGTGGGTCAGACGGAGGATCGGTTCGCGCGGCCCAGTAGTAACGGCGAGGACGCCACCCACGTCGGATAGGTCGAACTTTCGGGTTAAGACCCGTCGTCGGATGGTGTCAGAGGAGGGGTGGCAGAGCCTAGTGGGCTGGCTGGCGGATCGGGACGCGTAGGAGGGGCGGCGCGGTTAGAGCTTGAGGGGGCAGGGCCGAGGGGGAAGGGTCGTCGGGGGAGACGGGCGGCGGGGGCGACGGGCGAGAAACCGCGCCGCCTAGGCGCTTTGGGGGGCGGCGCGCTGGGGGTTGACGATGAGGAGATCAGCATGGGCTCGAAGGGCGTGGCGTAGTCGACTGGCCCTCCTTGCATGGCGCGAACACCTGTCGGTAGAATCCGGTCAAAGGTCTGGGAAGAAGGCTTGGGGGAGCTGGTTGGGGCCCTGGAGCTCCCGAGGGGAGCCCCTGACGACGGCCAGCCCTTCACGCAGAAGACGAAGCGGCTCATCACGCTGCGCAGCTTGTACGCCGAGGAGATTACGCCATGAAAGTCCTTGATGCGAGTGCGTCGGGAGGAAAGCCAGATGTCGGAGGTCAGCCAGATCAATAAAAAGGGGATGGATCTTCTCACTTTTCTCGAGAAAAACGCTGTCATAAGACGCCAGCGTATCCCCTCCTACAGTTCAGAGGATCACATTCTCTGGTTCGCGGACGTTCCCAAGGAATGCGACGAGTGTCGGTCTCCTTTCGTATCCAACTCCGGGGAGAATTCAGGTAGTACGTGGCTCGAAGTCCGGAAGAAGCACAAGCCGGTGCGCCCTCCTGTGCCGTCGGTGGTGGCCGATTGGGTGCGGGACCAAGATCTGGACGACCCGGACAAAGAGCCCGAATTGCTCCCAGAAATTACGGTCGTGGTCGAGCGGCAAGTGCGAGACCCCGACTCGCCAGAAGACGCGCGGCGGGCGGTCGTCGAGAAGGTGCCCGAGCTGCGCCGGCTAGCGGATCACCCGGAGGTCGAGGACGCCTGGCTCGAGTACCTGGTTGACAAGTGGGAGCCGTGGGCGCAGGAGATGCGCCGCTGGCGGGAGGTGCAGTCGGTCTACGAGAAACTCGACTTCATGCACCGCCGGCTCGAAGAGGCCGAGGAGCGTTACGAACTGGTGCTGGCGATCGGGCTTTTACGGTGGCGTGACCCGACCGGTACGCCCGTCAAGCGGCATCTTTTAACCGCACCGGCGGAACTCACTTTCGACGCGGCGGGAGGCCGGTTCCGGGTCGAGCCTGCCGCCGGCTTCGTTACCTTTCGGGTCGAGCTCGACATGCTCGAGCTTCAGCACCAACCGCGGCTCAACGAAGACGCGCTCGCCGAGCAGCTTGAATCACTCGACGTCCAGGCCTGGGATGCCAACCTTGTCGCTCCGCTGCTGCATGAGATTGCGAACCGCCTTAGTGCCGACGCGCAGGTGGACATGTCGTTCGACCACGCGGGCCCTGTAGACGGGCGTCCGTGGGTGTCGTTCGCGCCCGCGATCGTGCTTCGTGAGCGGCGTCCCACAGGCTATTTGGAGCTAATCTCCAAGTTCCAGGAGGCTGCAAGGTCGGGCGAGTTGCGAGGCACGCCGCCGTGGGAACGTCTGCTGCGGGAAGGCGAGCCCGCAAGGGATGACAGGGAGACGGTTGGCGAACGCGACACCGCGGCGGGCGTGGAGGAGAGTCGGCTTCTCTTCCCGCTTCCGAGTAACCAGGAGCAGCAGCAGATCGTGAAGCGTCTTCAGACGGACTCGTGCGTGCTCGTCAAGGGTCCACCGGGGACAGGGAAGAGCCAGACCATCGCAAACCTAATCTGCCATCTACTTGCCATGGGGGGCCGCGTCCTGGTGACCGCTCACGCTGCCAAGGCGCTGGCCGTGCTGCGCGACCTTCTCCCGAAGGAGATCCGAGATCTCTGCGTGACAGCGCTAGGCCGCTCCAGCGAGGACGAGCGTCTTCTCGAAGAGAGCGTTCGCGGGATCCTGAGGCGGAGGGACGAGTGGCGTGGGCCAGAGATCGCAGCGCGTGAGATCGAAAGAGCAGAGATCAAGCTTCGGGAGCTCGAAGCCGAGCTAGCCAGAACCGAGCGGGACCTCCGGACCTTCCGAGAGGCTGAGACGCACTCGCACGAGCTACCCGGTGGGTATTCGGGAACCGCCGCGCGAATCGCGCGGAAGTTGGAGGAACAAGAACAGGAGTTCAGCTGGTTTCCGGAAGTGCCTCCGGATGCCCCGTTCCCCCTCGACTCTTCGGAGGCGGGCTTCCTCCAGGAGGCGCATGCGAGCTTTACCGCGGCCGCTCGGGATGAGCTAGGGCTCGAAATCGGGGACGCAGAGCTTCCAACGCCGGACGAGTTTGAGGCCATGGTCGCTCGGTTGAAAGATGCGGAAACGGCAGCAGAGAGGGCGAGTAGCGGAGTGGACGCAGCAAAAATCAATTGGCTGGAGGCGGCCAGTACGAAGGAACTCCTCGAGCTCCGTGCAGCCATTCAGGCGTTGAGCGACCTCGCGGTCCGAGCCTCCCGTGTCTCGAGTGTCATTTTGGCGAACGTTCTGGAAGATCTAGTGGCTTCTGCTGAAGCTCGGTGGAGTCGCCGCGTTATCGATTCGGAGGCTCTGCTAAGTCGGGCGAGGCGCCTGCTTGAAGCAATTTCGTCCGCGCAGATCGACTTGCCGAATAGCGTCGCGGAGGACAAGCTCAGAGCGGATACGGAGCGGCTTCTAGCCCACCTCGAACGAGGGGGCTGGAGGGGCTTTTCCGTGTTTGCGCCCCGAGTAGTGCGGGAGACCCGATACATCGCGGAAGCCTGCAGGGTCAATGGGGAGAAGGTCGTGGACGTCGCGCAGCTTCGATGCGTGCGCGATTATTTGGAGCTTCGACGCATAGTCCGCGAGCTGCAGGAGCTCTGGGAAGCTCCGCTGCTGGATGCCTCGAGCCTGCGGCAGATTGTGGCTCGGGTCGAGGAGCTAACGGCGGAGTTGAACGCAGTGCTGGCATTTTTCAAATCAGGGCAAGCAGGCTTGCTGGCGATTCTCGGCCCGCACCGTAGCGAGCTTGCGTCCGCCGGCGGCTGCATTGAGTGGCTGAAGGCCATTGACGCGCTACTGACGTCGCGGAGGGTTCGCGACGTTCAGCGGGAGCTGGAACGGCTTACCGAGGCCGTGTGTGGTTTGAGGCTAGGATTGAGAGCTCATCCCTGCCTCGTCTCTCTCGAGAATGCCGTGAAGCAGCGTGACATCATAGCATGGCGGATCGCCTACCAAAAGCGAGAACGATTGCGGAACGAAAAACTGCGGCTGGAACGCTACGAGCGCCTGCTCGAGAAGCTGGGGACATCTTGTCAAGCAGTGGCGGAGCTGCTGCGAAGGACGGAAGGCGATCCTGGTTGGAGCGACCGGGTCCGTCGGCTGAAAGAAGCGTGGCATTGGTCGGCGGCCCGCGCGTGGCTGCGACGGTTCAGCGATAGCTCGGCTCACGAGACAGCGGTGCAGGAGTACCACCGCGTCAAAGCGAAGATCGAGAAGGCGACTGAGAGACTAGTTGGGCTACGGGCCTGGAAGGCTTTCTTCGATCGGCTGGACGAGAGGACAGTCCAGAACCTGATCGCCTGGACAAAAGCGGTGGATAGGATCGGCAAGGGTACGGGACAGCACGCAGCTCGGCACCGCCGCACCGCCCGGAAGTACCTTATGGGGTGCATTCCGAGCATTCCGGCGTGGATTATGCCGCTCCACAAGCTCTGGGATTCTGTCGATGCGGTACCCGGCCTGTTCGATACTGTCATCGTGGACGAGGCGTCCCAAGCCGGTACGGATGCGCTGCTGCTGCTGCTTTTAGCTAAGCGCATCGTGGTGGTAGGCGACAACAAGCAGAACAGCCCCGAAGCCGTGGGGGTGCGGGAAGACGACATCGCGCGTCTAGCGCGCGAGCATTTAAATGAGTTCCGTTTTCGCCACGAGTTTCGGCCGGACGTAAGCCTCTTCGATTATGCCGAGATAACCTTCGGAAGCCGCATTACCCTGCGCGAGCACTTCCGGTGTGTGCCCCGAGATCATTCGCTTCAGCAATGACCTATGCTATAGAGACGCGCCGCTGATTCCACTGCGTCAGGCCCCTCCTGACCGACTTGCGCCGTTGCGCTCACATTTTGTGGCCGAAGGTGCCTGTGAGGGAGAAGGACCGAAGATCAGGAATCGGGCCGAAGCCGAGGCTCTTGTCGTGACCATCGTGAATCTGGTGAATGACGAGAAGTATGAAGGAAAGAGTATGGGCGTGATCGCTCTGCAGGGCCACGCTCAGGCCCGGCTTATTGAGAAACTTCTTGCCGAAAGGCTTGAGCCCAAAGTGATGGAGGAGCGACGACTACGGTGCGGGGAACCTGCAACGTTCCAGGGCGACGAAAGAGATGTCATTTTCCTTTCGTTGGTGATTGCGCCGAACGTACATTACCGAGCGCTTACGGGCCTGGCAGATCAACGGCGCTTCAATGTGGCCATGAGTCGAGCTCGGGATCAAGTGTGGCTTTTCTACAGCGTCAAGCCGCACGACCTCGCGCGGGACGACCTGCGCCGCCGACTGATCGGCTTCTTCGAGAATCCGCAGATAGTTGATCCGGTGGTCGAGGATCTTGAGCGGCTTGAAAGGGAAGGAAGGAGGCCGCGGCGGCGGGGTGCGCAGCCCGCGCCTTACGAGAGCTGGTTCGAGGTGGACGTCGCGCTTGAGCTGTTGCGGCGGGGCTACAGGGTACGTCCCCAGGTTGAAGTGGCGGATTACCGAATCGAGCTGGTTGTGGAAGGGCCCGAGGCGCGGCTTGCTGTGGAGTGCGATGGTGAAGAGTGGCACGGCCCGGAACGGTACGAGTACGATATGGCCCGGCAGCGGCAACTTGAACGGGCGGGTTGGACTTTCGTGCGGGTACGGGAGTCCGATTTCTACGCGGACCGGCAGCGAGCGGTGAGCGAGGTCGTCCGGGCATGCGAAGAACTCGGAATCCGGGCGATGGACTTCGTCGAGGAAACTCAACGGGGGCATATTGGAGGCCCGACCGGAAGAGCTCAAGTACCTCGGTGGAGCGGACAGCTGGCGGCAGCGAGGATGTAGATCTGGAAGGAGGCGGCCCCGACGTGGTCGTTGGTCCATTTACTGGGTACTCGAATGCCTCGGGGTTTCCAGACCCTCGACATCCACCCCTAGGCAAGATCCGGGAGGCACTTCGGCAGATCATCGAGCGTGACGGCCCGCTCACTCGCGTGTCCGTGTACCGCCTGTACGTCGAAGGTTGCCCGTACCTGCAGAGGGTCGGAAAGAGCGTGCGGCAGGGGCTGAACAGGGCTTTGGGAGCGATGCTCCGGGCTAGCGAGATCGTCCAGGAAGATGAGCTCGGCGACGGCTCACCAGAGGGCCAGGTCATCCGGATTGCGGGAACGCCTTCGGTGAATGTAAGGCCGGCGGGAAGGCGCGACCTACTCGAGATCCCACCGTCCGAGCTGATGGCGGTGCTACGGCTCCGAGGCGGGGCTGTGGCAAGTGGGGACGACGAGATGCTCTTCAGGGCTATCCTGGACTACTACGGGTTCACCCGGCTCACAAAGTCTCGTAGGGCTTACCTTATGAGGGTTGTGAAGCGCGCAAGTGGCACGTAAAGTGGCGCCTACCATCCTGCCAGCGGCCTCTCCAAAGCGTCGCCAAGTTCTTCGGGGAAGATAAGGCGACCGCTACCCGCAGCTATGGAACCGATCCAACATCGTGGTCATCGCCGATGAGGCGCACCGCAGCCAGTACGACTTCATCGACGGCTTCGCCCGCCACATGCGGGACGCCTTGCCGAATGCGTGCTTCATCGGCTTCACGGGGACACCCCTCGAGCTGGACGACCGCAACACCCGCCAGGTGTTTGGCGACTACATCTCCATCTACGACATCCAGCGGGCGGTGGAGGACGGGG
>Ga0197143_1000338_pt1 | contig 54924 bp, 41 predicted proteins | sample GBS70_MetaG_FD_148603 | JGI IMG/M metagenome (GOLD analysis project Ga0197143, IMG submission 148603) | Sediment microbial communities from Great Boiling Springs, Gerlach, Nevada, United States - GBS 70_MetaG | ecosystem: Environmental > Aquatic > Thermal springs > Hot (42-90C) > Sediment... | reverse complement strand
TGATGGTTCATCTGGGCATGGTGCGATGAATATTTCAACGCAATCGTCGCGCCATACCTCGCCATCATGCGTGGTGATATTGCAGCGCACATTTTTCATTTCTGGTTCCTCGCACACGAAGCCAAAATAGATTGCTTGGGATGTGAAGCAGAGCATCGCTCTTGCTTTCGCAGTTGCCTTGCTTGCACGCAACGGCTTTTCAATTGTGAGTGTTAAAGCTCCCTTCCATGCCTCTTCATCAATGACACCATCAATGACTGGTGCTCGTTTAACTTGGCTGACTGTGACAACGCTTGAATACGCAAAGGTGAATAAAATGCAGATCACGCTATGCACTATTCCCATCGCCTTCACCATGCTCACCACCTCTAACTTGCTTGCTCCTTTGTGCAACCAAGCTTAAACCAGTTATCATGTTATCACCAGTTTGCTTTAAGCGCAAAAGTTTTTGAGGAACGAGGCGATAGCTGGCGTAGAGAGTTTTTATTCGGGGTGAGAAGATCGGCGTTACACTTGAAGTGAAGGAGATAGCAAACTCCAATTCACTGATCGGTGGTGAGGTGTTGATGAAGCTTCTTCATTTCGCGGATGCCCACATTGGCATTGAGACGCATGGAAAGATTGATCCAGCAACTGGCTTGAACTTACGTTTGCTTGATTTTGTGCGTTGCCTTGAGAAGGTTGTAGATACAGCCATTGAGCGACGTGTTGATGCTGTTCTATTTGCAGGTGACGCATATGACTATGCCAACCCAACTCCAACATACCAAAAGATGTTTGGCGGGCAAATAAAGCGCCTCTCAGATGAGGGCATACCGACAATCATGATAACGGGTAACCATGATATGCCTGTATCGGTTGGCAGGATATCACCGCTTGAGCTTTTCGGTGTGCTTGGCGTCCCAAATGTTTATGTTGCAACAAAGCCACATATTTTCAGGCTCACAACTCAAAGTGGTGGACTGCAAGTTGCCTGCTTGCCATACCCAAACAGAAGCCTGCTTCTGGCTAAGGAGCAAATGCGTTATATGAGCGACGAACAGATAGCTAAAGAGATGGAAGCCATCTGTGCCAATGTGATATCAAAGATGGCTGAGGAAATTTCCCCTGATGTTCCTGCGGTGTTGCTTGCGCATATCTCCGTTGCAAATGCAGTCTACTCCGGTTCGGAAAGGACAGCTATACTTGGCGCCGAACCAAGCTTGTTCTTAAGTGCACTCGCTTTGCCTCAGTTTACATATGTGGCGCTCGGTCACATACACAAGCATCAGGACTTAAACCCATCTGGCTCACCGCATGTTGTCTACTCTGGAAGTATTGAGCGTTGCGACTTCAGTGAGGAAGGCGAAAGGAAAGGATTTTGCATCGTCCACATTGACGGTGGTGTTCAAGTTGAATTTGTTGAAACGCCTGCAAGGCGCTACATAACAATTGATGTTGACTTGAGAGGCGAAAGCAACCCAACAATGGCACTCATCAACGCTATACGAGAAAAGGACATCAAAGATGCGATAGTGCGTATACGCTACAGGTGCACTGAAAGGCAAAGTGAGGTGCTTAATTTAAAAGCTGTTGGAGAGGTGCTTGAGGAAGCATTCAAGGTCGTGAGCATCAGCAGGTATATCGAAGATGAAGCACACAGGAGGCAACCAAGGGCAGCTGTCACGGAGGAAATGGATGTCATTGAGGCATTGCGCCGCTACATACGCCACAAGGAAGAGTGGAAAGAGCTTGAGGAAGACTTGCTTAAATATGCGCGGGAGCTTGAGAAAGAGCTTTCCGATAGGTTGGTGGGTTAATTGGAGGTGAACGGTGCATGGTGCCTCTAAAGCTTAGGTTGCGCAACTTTATGAGCTATGGTGAAGGTGTGCCACCACTTGATTTCACTGAATTTGATTTGGCTTGCCTGTCTGGACAAAATGGGCATGGTAAGTCAGCATTGCTTGATGCTATTACATGGGCTTTGTGGGGCGAGGCGAGGAAGGCAAGGGGACGCACAAGCCCAGATGACGATATCTTGCACATAGGCGCTAACGAGGTTGAAGTTGAGTTTGAATTTGAAGTTGAGGATAGACGATATCGCGTGTTGAGGAGGTATTCACGCAGGAGTAGAAGGAAAACGCTTGAACTCCACCTTTACTCGCCGGATGAAGATAGGTGGCTACCACTTACAGGGCAATCAATCAGGGAGACACAGCAAAAAATCAATTCAATCCTCCATATGGACTACGAAACATTCGTTGCAACATCTCTCATCCTCCAAGGGCGCGCTGATGAGTTCACAAGGAAGACACCAGCTGAGCGGAAGGAAATCCTCGCAAGCATACTTGGGCTCGACCACTACGATGAACTCTCAGAGCTTGCAAGGCAGCACCAAAAAGTTCGCTCAGATGAAGCACAGTTTAAAGAGCGTGAATTAAATCAGATTGATGAGACATTGAAGGCATTACCTGACCTGCTTAAGAGGAGGGAACAGCTGAAGGAGGCATTGGCAAACATTGAAAAATCGCTTAGAGCTGTCGTAGATGAGCTCAATGAAAAACGCTCTCAGCTTGCGAGGCTGAACGAGCTTGAGAGGCAACACAAAAGTATGGTTGAAGAAATGAAGAAGCTAAGAAGCGATCTGCAGGATTTGAAGGCACAATACGAGGAGATGCTCAAACGCTATCAGGAGTTGAAAAAACTCATTGATAGGGCTGATGAAATAGAAAGCAACTACAGGCGCTATCAGGAATTGCAAAAGCGTGATGAGGAACTTACGGCGATGTTGCAGAAACTTAGGGAGCTTGAAAAAGAGAAACGAAGGCTTGAGCAAGCTATTGAGAGAGCGAAAACTGAGCTTGAACTTATGCTCACCAAACTGCAAGAACAGCGTGAAGCACACTTGAAAGATATTGACGAAGCGAAAAGGTTCACTGAAAGACGAGAGGAGATAGAGCGCGGTTATAATGAGTTGCAAAGCCTAAGAAGTCGCGAAGCGTCGCTTGAGGAGCTACGTAAGAAGCATCTGCAACTCTATGAGCATCTCTTGCAACTGGAAAACCAAATTGAGCGTGAGAGGCAAAAGCTCGAAGAGAGGCTCAACGCCTTGAGTGAGCAGGCAAGCGAACTTGAAGCTAAAGCTTCCACTGCTGGGAAACTTGAAGAGGAAGCTAAAAGGCTTCGTGAGGAGATTGAAAGGCTAAGGAAGCTCGTGGAAGAAGCAGATTCGCTCAGGGCTAAAATCGGGCAGTATGAAGGTAGGCTGAGGGAGCTCTCAGTAAAGTGCGAGCAAGCCAAAGTTGAGGTTGAAGAGACCGCTGAAAAGCTTCGCCTGCTGGCTCAATCTAAAGAGCCTCGCTGTCCACTATGTAAATCACCGCTTGATGAACATAGCAGGGAGTTGCTTGAGCATGAGTTTGATGAGTTCGTTAAGGAAAGACAGAGATTGATTGAGGAGCTTTCCAAGGAACGCAAACAGCTGGAGCAGGAACGAACAAAAGCTGAGGCTCAACTTAAATCAATTTTGAAAGAAGTTGAACTGCTGGATGGCGTCCAAAGGGAGCTTGCCAATGTTGAGGCAAGACTGATGGAAGCGAGAAATGCCGAGGAGAAGCTCGGTAAGGTAATGGAAGCATACAACGAGTTGAAGAGGCGTATTGAAGCAGGTGAATTCGCAACTGAGTTGCGTGAGCAACTGAAGGCTGTTGAAGAGCAGTTAAGCGCGCTCGGCTATGATGAGAAGGAGCATGAGCAGGTCAAGAGAGAGATTGAAAAGAAGCGAAGCTTTGAAGTGGAGTGGGAACAGCTCAAGCAAGCTGAGGCAAAGCTTGTAGAGGCTGAAAGCAAGCTGAAGCAGGTTGAGGACGAAGTTAGTAAAGTGCAGAGCAGACTAACCTCGCGTGACTATGCACATGAAGAGCAAAAGCGTCTTAAGGAAGTTGAGTTTCATATATCCGAATTGGGCTACGACGAAGAGGAACATAAAAGAGTGCGTGAGGAGAAAACAGCGCTTGAAGAGTATGCGAAGTTGAACGAGAGGTTGAAACAGGCGAGGGAAGAAGCGGAGAACTTGAAGGTGCAGCTGGGCAGGCAATATCGCATGTTCAATGAAGGGCTCAAGAGATACGAAGAGTTGAAAACGAACATCAAAGCTGTTGAAGAGGAACTTTCAGCTAAGCCAAGCGTTGAGAGCAGGATTTCCGAACTTGAGCGTGAGCACAAAAAGCTTGATGGAAAGCGTTCACAACTCCAGTTAGAGATTGGCGATGTTGAAGGGAGGATAAGGGAGTGTGAGGAACTTAAGCAAAAGCGCAACAAGGTTGAAGAGGAGCTAAAGCTGTTGCGTTATGAAGAACAACTCTACAGCATCTTAGCACGGGCTTTCGGCAAAGATGGGATTCAAGCGTTGATCATTGAGAATGCCATCCCAGAGATTGAGCGTGAGGCAAACAGCATCTTGAGCAAGCTCACTCACGGCAGGGCACATGTCTCTTTTGAGCTACAGCGCGAAACACTCGGCGGAAGCCTCAAAGAAACTCTTGACATCAAGATAGCCGATGAACTTGGCACGAGACCTTACGAGCTTTATTCTGGTGGCGAGGGGTTCAGGATTGACTTTGCCATAAGGATTGCACTCGCAAAGCTTCTGGCAAGGCGTGCTGGTGCAAGACTTCGTTTCCTTGTGGTTGATGAAGGCTTCGGGACTCAAGATTCTGACGGGTTAAGGCAAATGATTGAAGCTATATACAGCATAAGGGGAGAATTTGACAAAATAATCGTCGTCACCCACCTTGACCAACTTAAGGATGCTTTCCCTGTCAGGATTGAGGTCACTAAGCTGCCCGATGTTGGTTCAAGGTTTGAAGTTATTCATCTCTAATGCGTTGATGTGTTTTTGTCTTACACTTCATCTGGGTGTGCTATCCTTCCAAGGATTGCTGAAGCAGCAGCGACTGCTGGGTTGGCTAAGAAGACTTCCGATGCTGGGTCACCCATTCGCCCTACGAAATTGCGGTTTGATGTTGATACACACCTTTCACCAGACGCCAAAACTCCCATGTGCCCTCCAAGGCAAGGTCCACAAGTCTCCGTTGAGATAACCGCACCTGCATCAGCGAAAATCTCAAGAAGCCCTTCGCGGAGCGCTTTTAGCCAAACATCGTGTGTTGCTGGAATGACTATCATTCTCACCCTCGGATGAACTTTCTTTCCCTTTATAACTCTCGCAGCTACCCGCAGATCCTCAATTCTCCCGTTTGTGCACGAACCGATGAAGACTTGATCAATGGTGATGTTGTCTTTTATAGCTTCCGATATTGTTCGCACATTTGATGGCAGGTGAGGGTAGGCAACTACTGGCTCGAGTTGGGAGCAATCAAATTCTATCACTTGTGCATATTGTGCATCCTCATCTGAGTATACAACTTGCCATTCTTTTTCTCTTGTCGGCGCCACCATTCGTAGAAACTCCGCCGTTACTTCATCAAACGCTATGATGCCATTTTTTGCGCCAGCTTCAACAGCCATGTTTGTAATCGTGAACCTGTCAGACATACCAAGCCGTTCAATCACTGGACCTGTGAACTCCATCGCCTTGTATGATGCGCCACTTACGCCGATTCGCCCGATCGTTGCCAGTATAATGTCTTTGCCCATGACCCACTCGTTCAAATTGCCGTAGTAAACCAGCTTTATAGTCTCTGGGACACGAAGCCATATTTCCCCTGTAGCCATGACGGCTGCAAGGTCTGTGCTACCTATGCCAGTTGCAAAGCAAGCCAAAGCACCAGCAGTGCATGTATGCGAATCAGCACCAACATAGAGCATGCCGGGGAGTATTAAGCCTCTATCTGGCAGAAGGACATGCTCAACACCACCGCGCCCAACTTCGTAGTAATGTTTAATGCCTTGCTCAACAGCGAACTGGCGCATCAGCTTAGCTTGCTCAGCAGCTTTTATGTCTTTGTTTGGGACATAGTGACTCGCCACAAATGCTATCTTGTCTTTATCAAAGACCTTCTCAACTCCTATTTTCCTAAACTCTCTTATCGCTAAAGGTGCTGTGACATCATTACCCATACACAGGTCAACCTTCGCCATAACTATCTGCCCTGCTTCAACTTTCCTCTCACCGGCATGTGCAGCAAGTATTTTTTCCGTCATAGTCATACCCATCTTTGCATCTGCCTCTCTTCCTCTCTCACTTCTCCATGAGCTTGCTGTGTGCGAGTTTGTTAAGAGCGTGCATATATGCCTTTGCTGCTGCTTCAATTGTATCCGTTGATATACCGTAGCCACTGAAGACTTTCCCATGCTCATCTTCAACCTTCACAAGCACCTCTGCAACTGCATCTGTGCCAGGTCCGACTGAGCGCACAGAGAAATCAACGAGCCGATGAGGTATTGTTATGATCTTGTCTATCGTTCTATAGATGGCGTCAATGGGACCGACACCCGTTCCAGTTTCAGTTATCTCGCCTTTATCACTTTTTATCCTCACCGTAGCGCTTGGCACTGTGCCCTTCCCACTTGTAACCAGCATGTAGTCAAGCTGGTAAATTTCTGGGCTTGTATGAAGCACATCAGAAACAAGCGCTTCCAAATCCATGTCTGTAATTTCGCCCTTCTTATCAGCGAGGTCTTTGAAACGCTTAAATACTTGATTGAGCTGTTCTTTCGTTAGCTCGTAACCGAGCTTCCTGAGCCTTTGGTCAAGCGCATGTCTGCCAGAGTGCTTCCCTAAAACTATGCCCTCTTCCGTTATGCCCACAACCTTTGGGTCAATGATTTCGTATGTAAGTGGATTTGATAGCATAGCATGTTGGTGTATCCCAGATTCATGCTTAAAGGCGTTTGCCCCAACGATGGCTTTGTTTGGTTGGACTGGCATACCAGTCAAATCGCTCACCAGTTTGCTCGTCCTACTTATCAGGTAGGTGTTGATCCCTGTGTAGCAGCGGAGCACTTTCCTTCTGCAGTAAATCGTCATGACTATTTCCTCAAGCGCTGCATTACCTGCTCTCTCACCTATGCCATTGATTGTGCATTCAACCTGAGATGCGCCAGCTATTATACCGGCAAGTGAGTTTGCTACAGCCAGCCCAAGGTCATTGTGGCAGTGGACGCTCACTATTGCCTTATCTATGTTTGGCACTTTGTTCAGCACGGTTTTCACAAGCTCACCAAATTCGTGTGGCATCGCATAGCCAACTGTATCTGGTATGTTGATGGTTGTCGCTCCAGCGTCAATAGCTACTTCAAAAACCTTGCAGAGGAAGTCCACATCGCTCCTTGTTGCATCCTCAGCCGAAAACTCAACATCATCTGTCCACCTACGTGCATACGACACAGCCCTTCTCGCTGCCTCAATTACTTCATCTCTTTTCATGTGCAGTTTATATTCCATGTGGATGTCCGAAGTTGCGATGAATGTATGGATGCGTTTTCGCTCCGCTGGCGAGAGTGCTTCCTTTGCAGCGTCTATGTCGGTTTCCTTCGCCCTTGCCAATGCTGCTATTATTGGTCCTTTCACATTCTCTGCTACACGCTTCACTGCCTTAAACTCACCCTCAGAAACAACAGGGAAGCCAGCCTCTATGATATCTACACCAAGCCTTGACAGTTGCATTGCTATCTCCAGCTTCTCGTCTTCGCTAAGGCTCACCCCCGGAGACTGTTCTCCATCTCGTAATGTCGTATCAAAGATGTAAATTCGTCTTTCATCCATGAGACATCCCTCCAACCTAAACCAAGGTAACCAAGCTTAAGTCCTTTGCAAGCTTTATAAACTTGCGTGCTTTACAAGCTTATGAGCTTTTAAGCCATGGCATCATTGCCCTGAGCTTTTCACCCACTTTCTCAATGAGGTGTTCGCTTTGCCTTTTACCCTCGCTGTGGTAGACTGGGCGTCCAGCCATGTTCTCAAGTATCCACTCGCGAGCGAATTCCCCACTTTGTATCTCACGCAATATCTGCTTCATAGCTTGCCTACTTGCTTCACCTATGACTCGCTTCCCCCTTGTTATATCGCCATACTCAGCTGTATCGCTGATGCGCTTTCGCATCCCTGTTATGCCTTCTCTATGGATCAAATCGACGATGAGCTTGAGTTCGTGAAGGCACTCAAAGTAAGCCACCTCAGGTTGGTAGCCAGCTTCAACGAGTGTCTCAAACGCAGCTCTTATAAGCTCAGTGCATCCACCACAGAGGACAACTTGCTCACCAAACAAATCTGTCTCCGTCTCCTCAGCGAATGTTGTCTCAATCACTGCAGCTCTACCTGCTCCTAACCCTTTTGCGTATGCGAGCGCTATTTGCATTGCATTGCCAGTATAATCCTGCTCAACAGCTACAAGCGCTGGTAAACCTTTCCCTTCTTCGTAAAGCGCACGCAGTTGAGCGCCCGGACCTTTCGGTGCAACCAAACAAACATCAACAAATGGTGGTGGCACTATCTGCTTGTAGTGGATGTTAAAGCCGTGAGCAAAGACAAGCGCTTTCCCTTCCGAGAGGTTTTCGCTGACGCTTTCCTTATACACCTGAGGCATAACTTGATCTGGTGTGAGCATGCTTATAACATGTGCCTCCCTTGCTGCATCTGCTATCTCCATCACATTAAAGCCTTCGTCCTTTGCTTTTCCCCATGAGGCGCCCTCTTTGCGCGCCCCGACTATGACATTTAAACCGCTATCCCTCAAGTTAAGAGCATGCGCACGCCCTTGATTGCCGTAGCCGATAATGGCTATCACCTTCCCCATGAGAGGCTCAAGTGACATGTCGGCATCGTAGTATATCTTCGCCATCTCACATACCCCCTTGTGTGTTTTGTGTTTTACTCCAGTGCTTTCCAAAGTGCCTTACATACAAGCCAGCTATAAGCCCAATAACGATACCGATTGCGATGAACACAATAAAGTTTCCTATCAACACATCAACCCTATGTAAGCCCGCGTAACCAGTAACTGGGTCAAAGCGCATGCGATATTTATGGAAGCACCAAAGCGCATAATTAAGCACACCGAGCATCCCTAAAAGCAACCCATTGCAAAATCCCCACCACAAATGCCTCTTCAGCATCCCCCAAATCAAACCGCCGGCTATGCCCACTATCGGTGAAGCGAATGCTATGACTAACATAATGGTGTCCGCAGTCCTCTCATTGATCAGCTCGCGCATTTGTTCTGGGTGCAATTTGCTCACCTCTAAGTGGCATTATGTTGCCTTTGAGCCACGAGCGAGAATGATCTTCCCAGCTCTTGCAACCTCAAGTATACCATATGGACGCAATAGCTCAAGCATTGCGTTTATCTTGTCCTCTGTGCCTGTTATTTCAATTATCATCGTGCTTGCGCCCACATCCACAATTGATGCCCTAAATATGGTAACGAGGTTTAATATCTCGTTGCGCTTCTCGGGTTCACAGCTCACTTTGATAAGTGCGAGCTCCCTCTCAACAACATCTTCACCGGTATGATCTTGCACTTTGATGACATCAATGAGTTTGTTAAGTTGCTTCGTTATTTGCTCAATCGTTGCATCATCCCCTCCAACAACTATTGTCATCCTTGAGATAGTTGGATCATCGGTTGTGCTCACAGAAAGGCTTTCAATGTTGAAGCCACGCCTCCTGAACAGCCCTGCGATCCTTGCGAGCACGCCCGGGCGGTTCTCAACGAGAACAGAAAGAGTGTGCAATTTGCTATTGTGTTCGTTCCCCATTTGAATCACGCTCCTTCCATCCGCTAAACTGTTGCGTAAACTGCAGCAATGTCTGCTAAGAGCTCTTCTTTCTTATGCCTTTGTTCAGGCGGTAGTATGATGTCCTTTATTGTTCCCCCTGCTGGTATCATTGGATAAACATGCTCATCTGGGTCAATCCAACAATCAATGATGCAAGGCTTATCTTTGACCTCAAGAGCCTTCTCAAGAGTTGGCTGGAGTTCATCTGGAGTTTTGACCCTCATCCCGACAGCACCATATGCTTCTGCCACCTTAACAAAATCTGGGTTCCCATGTAGCATCGTCGCTGAATACCTGCTCCCGAAAAAGATATCCTGCCATTGCTTCACCATCCCGAGGAAGAAGTTGTTGAAGATAATCACCTTTATTGGGAGCTTGTGCAAGACAGCTGTAGCAAGTTCATACATTGTCATTTGGAATCCACCATCGCCAACAAAGGCTATAACAAGTTCATCTGGGCACCCAAACTGAGCACCTATACTTGCAGGGAAGCCGAAACCCATTGTCCCAAGCCCTCCAGAGCTTATGAACTGCCTTGGACGACGGCATGGATAATACTGAGCTGCCCACATCTGGTTCTGACCAACATCAGTGACGACGAGAGCCGAACCGCCGGTGAGCTTCGCAACCGTTTCAACTATAAACTGTGGCTTGAGCAGCTCGGAGGATTGCTTGTATGTCAATGGGTAGTTGCGTTTCCACTCCGCTGTTTTCTCAATCCAACTGCTGTGCCTTTTTGGTTGCACAATCTCAAGCAACTGTTGGAGGACAATTTTTGCATCGCCCACGATTGGCACATCCACTTTCACATTCTTTCCTATTTCAGCGGGGTCAATGTCTATATGGATTTTCTTTGCCACCTTCGCAAACTCACTTGGGTTGCCAGTTATACGGTCGTCAAACCTTGCACCAACGCATATTAAAAGGTCACATGTGTTTAAAGCCATGTTAGCTGCTACAGTCCCATGCATGCCACCCATCCCAAGGCATAACTCATGTTCGTCTGGGAATGCACCTTTAGCCATAAGTGTGTAAACAACCGGTATGTGACAGCGTTCCGCGAGTTCTTTCACTTCATCGGATGCTTCAGATGCTATTACTCCACCACCTATGTAAAGGACTGGTCTTGAACAGCTGGCAATCAATTCTGCAGCCCTCTTAACCATGAGAGGGTGACCGCGTAAAGTGACTTTGTAGCTCCGCAAGCTCACCCCTTTCGGTATCTGGAAGTCATCATCAAGTTCTGTCCGCGATATGTTCCTTGGTATATCAACGACGACCGGACCCCTCCTCCCAGTCTTGGCAATGTAAAACGCCTCTTTAATTATGCGTGGAAGCTCCTTCGCATCCATAACGAGGAAGTTGTGTTTTGTTATTGGCATCGTCACACCTGTTGTATCAGTCTCTTGGAATGCATCCTTCCCAATGAACGATGTAGCAACTTGTCCAGTTATGGCTACAACTGCGCTTGAGTCCATCATCGCTGCAGCCAACCCTGTTGTAAGGTTGGTTGAACCAGGTCCGCTTGTAGCCATGCATACACCAACTCGCCCGGTAGCACGAGCATATCCATCAGCTTCGTGAGCTGCTCCTTGTTCGTGTCTCGTCAGGACAAACTTGATTTGATCACGGTGATGGTAAATAGCATCAAATATCTCCAACACTGCTCCACCGGGTATGCCGAAAATAACTTCAACTCCTTCATCTATGAGAGTTTGCACTAATGCTTCAGCAGCTTTAATACCCATGTAGCAACACCTCTCTTATGTGGTGGTGAGTGACTTTGGTTTGCGTGCGGAAGAAGTTTTTTTCTCCTGCCCGCTTTAAGCGGGCAGAAGAACGACCACGCTTAGAAGCAACAATTGGGGAACTTGGGATGCAAAGGCACAGCCTTCGTGGGGATGACTTACTAAACACAGTTTAACTTCCGTTATCCTTCGCTTCATCTGATTGTCCATTTATTTCATCCCTCTCTGGAAGCGCAAGCTGTTATTCGTTTTTACTCTTTACTCTCACTCAATCACCTGACGCTCAATTGGGTCTACACCAACACCCTTTTGCCTAAGGCTTTCTATCGCCCGCTCAATCTCTTCCTCATCGCCTTCAATTTCCAAATCAACCCATCCACCATCTTGGTCAACATTCGCACGCCGTATGTTCGTGATCACATTAAAGTTTTTACCCAAGTAGTAAATGATTGGCTCCGTCACGAGTTCCTTTGGGAAAGTCAGGTGATACCGATGAACAGCCATCACCGTCTCACCCCACACGAGGGTGGTGTAAACAATTATAACACAAACTCAACCTGCGCGCTAACCGAATTGCATCATGCATTATGTCGTTAAGCAACGGAGTGCTTCTTCAAATGCTTTAAGTTTAGGCTTTATCCGTATTGGCTGGCATAACGAATCTGCGACAGCTTCCACTGTCTTTATTCCAGCGCCTGTTATTAGTGCAACAGTTAACTCATCCTTCTTTATCACACCTTGCTCAACGAGTTTCTTTAAAACAGCCACTGTGACACCACCAGCTGTCTCAGCCCATATGCCCTCTGTCTCAGCGAGCAATTTGATCGCTTCAACTATCTCATCGTCTGTTACATCCTCAGCTGTTCCACCGCTTTCCCTTAATGCACGCAACGCATAAATGCCATCTGCTGGGTTCCCTATGGCGATAGACTTGGCTATCGTTTGAGGTTTCACTGGTCTAACTGTAGTTGCACCACTTTTGAATGCGTTTACAACTGGTGCGCATCCAGATGCTTGAGCTGCATGCACTTTCGTCGGAATAGAATCAATTAACCCGATACGATGACATTCCTTGATGCCTTTCCAAACTTTTATAAGGAGTGATCCAGATGCCACAGGAACGATTATGTGGTCTGGTGCACGCCAACCAAGCTGTTCAAGCACCTCAAACGCTATTGTCTTAGAACCCTCGCTATAGTATGGGCGTATATTGATATTCACAAACGCCCACCTGTAATTTGAAGCAACTTCAATGCACAACCTGTTGACTTCATCAAAGTCACCTTCCACAGCAATAAGCTGTGGACTGTAAATGAGTGAGCCGACAACTTTGTTTAACTCTATGTTAGATGGCACGAACACAAAGCAACGCATCCCAGCCTTAGCAGCGTGTGCAGCAAGTGAGTTAGCCAAATTACCTGTTGATGCACACGCAGCAACATCAAATCCAAATTCCTTCGCTTTCGTCACAGCCACTGAAACAACCCTATCTTTGAACGACCATGTAGGGTTGAGGGTGTCGTTCTTGATGTAAAGCCTGTTTAGCCCAAGTCGCTCACCGAGCCTTTCGGCTTTCGTGAGAGGTGTAAATCCGGCACCAAGATCAACGCACTCTTCTATTGGTGAATCTATTGGTAGCATGTCATAATAGCGCCACAGGCTTGGTGGTCCCTGTGCTACCTTCTCTGGTGTCACAAGTTCTGAAAGCACATCGTAATCGTATTCCACCTCAAGTGGTCCAAAACAATATTCGCACACATGAATTGGCTCAAGTGGATATTCACTGCCACACTCGCGACACTTGAGCGATTTGATGCGCTTCATGCTACACATTCCCTCCTGCGTTATTTGCGTCCGCCAGTTAGCAGTCAAGTGAAGATGCTGAAGTTTTCCATATGTTTGCTGTTTAAAGGCATTATAACCACAACGCAATCCTTATGCCACTGTGCACAAGCTTTCGGATTTAACTTGCTTGAGGCAGGCTTACCCTTTCAAACTGGAGGTTCTATTCCATATTCGTCAAGCGAGTGTTTGCAAATGCAGTCCTCAACAACATACAAATCAACTGCTGTTGAAATGAGCAGTGAAAGATTGTTGCTCGCTTGCTTCATCACCTCAGCCACTTCGGAATGCGACGGGTGAGCACCGCCAACACCAGCTGCGTAGTTGGTAACTACGCACAATGCCGTGTAGCATGTGCATGCTTCCCTTGCCAAGGTCGCCTCCGTTGCTACAGTCATGCCAACTACATCACCACCGAGAAGCTTTAACGCTTTCACCTCCGCTGCTGTCTCATATCTTGGTCCGTCAGTGCAAACATAACAACCACCATCAACTGCTTTTACCTTTGCCTTCACTGATGCTGTCAGGAGCAGTTTGCGCAAGCGCTCACAATATGGTTGTGTCATATCAACATGCACAAGGGCAGAGCTATCATGTTCAAAAAACGTGAGAGGACGTTGTCTCGTCCAGTCAATGAGTTGGTCTGGGATGAGGATATCTCCGATTTTCAAATTATCGTGTAATGCTCCAACAGCAGCCGTCGCTATGATACCGTCAACACAAACTCGCTTAAGAGCAGCTATGTTTGCTTTGTAGTTAATCATGTGAGGTGGAACTTCGTGTCGGTAACCATGTCTTGGTAGGATGAAGACATCAACGATGTCTTTAGTGTTCTCCCTCTGCCACCTGAGGCATATAAGGCGAACTTCCCCATAGCGTGTGTTAATTGTTAGCTCCTCTGACGGTGCAGGTTTCATTTGCTGTAAGAATTGTTTTGTGCCTGTGCCGACGATTATGCCAATTGATGTTTTATGGCATTCACGCATTAGCTCACACCGCGCACTCGCCTTGCCATCTCGTGGTAAGCGAAATCCATCAAAGGCTTTAAGTTGACCACATCTGCACGGTTGTATTTGATGAGCAGCCTTAGAGCGTTAACATCATTACCGTGCTTATACCTCATCCAGAGTTGCACCGCATCCATACCAGAAAGACCTACAATCTCCTTATCGCGCCTTATACCGAGCTGCCTCTCAATGGCTTTCAAGTCACCTTTATAGCCGAGCCTCTTCAGCAGGTAGCAGAGGTCAATGTGTATCGGAGGGAAATAAATGTTGGGGAAGCTCCTTCTCAAGAATGGCAAATCAAAAGCCGAGCCATAGAATGTTACTATGATAGCTTTGTCATGGAGCGCCTCAATGCATTTGTTCAAATTGTGGTTATGGACGAACGGCGTATACCTATGTCCGTCATATATCCCGACGACTGTGATGTAATCCCAAGGGCTACGCCCTGTCGTCTCAATGTCAAGGAAAACTGTCCTCCCTTTGAACTCACGATAGCAACGCCAATACTCTTGCCTCGGTAGCAACTCCGCAAAGAAAGAGGCATTGCCATTCTCAAGTTCGGCTATTGAACGCTCAATGAGCTTTCGCCATTTGCTGCGCAATTGGAACTTAGCGAACCAACCCATGTCGTATGCTTTGAGCCAATTACGCCACGAGTTTATGCCCATCTTCCACCATCTTCTTTCGGTCTTCTCCCCGACCCTCGGAAGGTGAATGAATGTGGAGGTAAGCATGCAATCCCCCTCCTTAGGTTGCATGGTGTTCTTTTGCGTTTCGCATTTATGCCAATGCAAGTTATTGAACTACCTTCTGCGCCTCAACCTTTTTTGGCGTTTTCGTTCCTCAAGTATTTTCTTGATTGCAAGCCTCGCAGCCTTCTTAACTTCCTTTCGTTCCTTGAAGCGCCACCATCTTGCGAGCTTTTTGAGGTGTGGCAAAGCCTTTGGGTCCTTTATCTCGCCGAGCGCTTCAGCAGCTCTCATTCTAACAATTGGATCTTGATTCTTTAAATCAAGCAGGAGCTGTGCCACAGTTTGAGTATCTGCTATTTTTCCCAAGATCCTAATCGCAGCCTTCACAGCATATTCTTCTCTACTTGTTCTGAGAAGTGCTAACATCGCTTCAATCGCTGGCTTACCTATTTCAATCAATGCTTCTTCAGCTGCCTTGCGCACTTCCTCATCCCAGTCGCTAAGCGCTTTCACAAGTTCTGGTATTGCTCTTGGGTCTTTAAGGAGCTTAAACGCCCTTACGGCAGCTCTGCGCACATACCAACTGTCGTCTTGAAGGAGAGCCCTAAGCGGTTCAACGGCAGCTTTACCGCCAACCTTTGCGAGTGCCTCCGCTGCAGCAGCTCTAACCTCCCATTCGGTATCTTTCGTTGCCTCAATCAAGCCATCAATTGACCTGATGTCGCTGAGTGTCTTGAGGGCTTCAATGGCATTCAACCTTACTTCTTTTTCATTTGCTTTAAGCGCCCTCAAAAATGTTGGCAGTAGCCTCTTCTCCTTGCGTTCACTCAATCGCTCTATTGCACCATCAACGCCCGAAAGAACATCAGAGGCAAGGCTAACGAGCTCACCATATCCTAACTGTTCAAGCGCTCTCTCTGAAGCCTTCCTCACCCTTTCCTCTGGGTCTCCAAGTGCTCTTATGAGAGCTTCAATTGCAGCTGGTTCATCTTTGAAACGCGTAAGGACGCTCACCGCTACGAGTTTCGGTCCAGTGCGCGGGTGGTCAAGAGCTTTGATGACGGCATCTAATGCTTCTTTGCCCAAGTTCTCAAGCGCCTGTCCCGCAGCAGTGCGCACATCCCATGAGCTATCTTCCATTGCTTCAATCAAAGCCTCAACTGCTCTTTTATCTCTTATGTAGCCGAGTGCCTCAACGGCTAAGTGACGGACTTCGGCATCTCTATCCTTGAGCAAAGATATCAGCTTATCAACCGATGCCTCTCCAAGCCTTACAAGTGCAGCTTGCGCTGCATTCCTCACATCCCAAGATTCGTCCTTAAGTGCTTCAATCAGTGCCTCAACTGCTCTACTGTCACCTATCCAGCCAAGCGCTGCTGCAGCTGCACTCCTTGCAGATTCTGATTCATCGTAGCGAAGCATGTTTACCAATTGTTCAACCGCCCTTACTTCCTTCATCCTGCCAAGCTCGTATGCAGCTGATGAACGCACAGTCCAGTCAGGGTGTTTGAGTTGCTCAAGGAGTTGTTCCACTTGCCCTTCAGGCATTGCCCGCTAATTTCCCCTCCTCATCCCTCTTCAGGCATACGCCAGTTTAATGAAGCATCACAGTTGATTCAGTGCTACCTCTTTTCAATTTTAGCACATAGCAACCCCCTCTTTTGCAAACTTATGAACGCACGGAGGATTCAGAGAAGCCTTGATATGAGCCTTTTAAAAGCGCTTGTGAAGAGATCAAGGACTATGTGCAATGTATCTGCGACAAGCATCCCAAGTGCAAAACTAAGCAAATGAGCCGACGATGCTCTCAAGTTCCTGAGCCCGATATTGACACCAAAAATAGCGAGCACAGCTATTGGGATAGCAACGATAAGGCACAAATATGCCGTGCGCATCAACAACCCAATCACTGGTATGTGTGACACACGCCTGTGCGAGGCGACCTTTGAGTATGGTAGCCAAAGAAAACGCAAAAGACCCCATCGCATTGCGACCCGTGACCTGCTCAAATCAATGTCAGGCGAAAAGAAAAATGTCGCCACTATGTAGCCACAGACAAAAGGCAACAGCTCAACCGACCTTGGTAAGAGCAACGAGAACGGCAAAAGTGCTGTGTTAAACAGCTCATGGGCTCTTCCAGAGGGCATTTTCGTTTCGCCTCTGTTTGGCAATCAGCTATTACAAAGCCCTTGCCAGCGTGGCATAAGCGCATCAAATGTGAGTTGGAAATAACCAGCAAACTCAGGTTTGTATGTTAGCCAAAGCCCTGCAACTACACCTTCCATAAGCCTTGGGTCGTCTATTGGCACCATTATGCTGTTCACATCGCTGAAGCGCATATGTTCAAGTGAGTTTGCAAGCTCTATTACGATTGAGCCTCTATATGGGCGCTTATCTGGATTGCTAACCTGCGTATGCATCCTCACAAGCTCCCTATCGCCACCGTATCGGACAACCTCTGCTTCAATGAGTTCAAGACTAAAACGCGGATGCTTGAAGACGAACGGTAGCAAGTAATCAATTTTGATAAGCATCGTATTGCTAACCCTTGCCTGCCATGCCTCAAGGAACTCGCTTGCGTTTGCGAATATAATCTTTAGAGCCGAGACAAGTTCCTTTGAGTTATACCGCTTTAGTTCAAGCACCGGCAGTTCCGTCCAATCAATACTGTGCCAGTCAATATCTTCATCCTCTGAAACGAAGATAGCAGTTGACTCCGAGACTGCTGACGCTTCCGGGAAGCACATCAAAAACTCTTCCCAGACCCCTCCCTTTTTCTCGTGGGCTATCGTTGTGAGCAGATCAAACGCATCTACATCAAATCCGAGCCACCCTACTACATACTCGCTATCAAGCATCGTAAAAACGAAATCAGGTATAAGCCATGCTGATGGGAGCCTGAATGGCAACTTGCTTGGCATCTGTGCGATGTTGTGTTTTGGTAGCTCAAGCACGCCAGAGCCTATGAGTATGGCTTGGACGAACGGATTAGTGTAGTCACAGTTGCCACCTTTTAACAGCGCCTCAATGGTTTGGTTCAGGCGTTCCTTCACATCCTCTTCGCCCACTACATCAAGTGATATGCCATGTTCTTTATGCAACTCCTCACGCACACCAGAAAGCACAAGTTCAAGCTTCTCAGGTGGTGTCCCAAAACACCAGATTTCAAACCTATGCCTGAGCGAACGAGTCAGCCACTCATGTTTGAGCGATGTGTAGCGCTGAACAAGCTTTCGGTGTAAAGTTACTTGCTTCATCTCCCTTGGGTAGTGCGAAAACTTCTCAGCCAAGTCAACGAAGATGGTCAACTTATCGCTACGGCAACCTATGATGTCAACCTCAAAATCCCTCCCCTTAAATGCGTTCACTTCGTATAGCACCCTCTCACAGTTAAGAACACAGTTAAGATAGGCAGCGACAGCATACCTTTTCATCTCGTAGTAGCGCATTGGGCGCTCACCAACCTTTCCACTTCACATGACACAGGACCACAAAAACGCTTGTAGCTCCATTGCATTCGTTAACGCTATCTAAGGTCACATCAAAAGTATAAAATTGCATATGGTTGGGTGCAAGCACGCTTTCCATCAACGCAATGTGTATGAAGTGGCGAAGGTTGATGTAACATGTCTGGCTTCGTTGCTTCAACTCGCTACATGCAAAAGGCTTTCACTCTATCCATCTTAATATCGCTGTTCAGCTGGGTGCTCATTGAGCCAGTGCCAGTTGGCTACCTCTCTTATGTTCGCCCACCTCTATCGCACACACGCTTGTTCGTAGAAGATATGCTGATGCGCATACATGCTCGCTCCCATACCATGTTAGATGATGTGCCGATAACGATCATAGCCATTGACGAAGCTTCGCTACGCCAACTTGGAATGCCAATAAGGAGGGCTCATTATGCGAAGTTGATACGACAACTGTCTTCGGCTGGCGCTAAGGTGATAGCAATTGATGTTCTTTTCGTTGACCCTACAAAAGATGATGCTCTACTCGCCTCAGCGCTCAAGGAAGCTTCACGAACTTCAAAAGTTGTGATAGCTTCAACATTTCTAACGACACAGCTTGATGCAAAACCAATTCAACTCCCTGAGCACTTCACAATACCGAGCGAAAACGTTGTCGGCGCTGTGACCGCTGTCCAATCACTTGAGATGCCACTTGAAATGTTTGTTTCGCATGTTGATATGGTAGGGGTGGCGAACCTGTTTTTGGATGAGGATGGCGTTTGCAGGCGTATGCCACTCCTGCTTGAATACGGTGGTAAGTTCATACCCACTTTCACACTCGCCGTGGTTTGCAGTTACCTTGATACACCATTAAGCCAGTTGCACGGTGTCAGGGAGAAAGGTATATGGATTGGCGAGCACTTCATACAAACGCAATCTGCGCCAGCTTGGTTCGGTTGGGAAAACGATTTTGTTGTAGGAATAGACTTTAGAGGCTCAACAAGCAATGCTTACAAACCATCGTTTAAAACATACTCGTTCGTAGATGCCTTGAACGGTTCAATACCAAGCCAAGACTTGGCTGGAAGAATTGTCCTCATCGGTGCTATTACGCCATTGCTACCAGACTTCAGACCAACACCAGTTAAGCCAATGATGAGTGGCGTTGAGGTGTTCGCTCACGCTATAGCCACGTTGCTTTTCAAGACGCAAGTCAAACACGCCAGTAGCTTCATACATCTTTTCTTTTCCCTCTTTGTTGGGGTGGCAACTTGCCTTCTCCTTACGCAACAGCAAATCACTACGAACCTGCTTTGGGCAGGCGTTGTATTGATGGCATGCTTCACGATACCACAAGCCACTTTGAAGTTATGGCATATCATGATTAACCCGATGTGCGCCTTCATGACATGGGTAGCTACATCAATCTTGGTAGCGTTGCTAAACACATTCTATGCACGAAGCCGTGCTGAATACTTCGTCAATTTGATAAGCCATTACGTCTCACCACACATCGCAAGACAGCTCGCTAAGGCTTCCAACATTGAAGAAGAGCTTCGTGGGAGGAAGAGAGAGCTCACAGTCCTCTTCTCCGACATACGAGGCTTTACAAGCATCTCGCATTCCATACAGCCATACGAGACTGTGTCACTGCTCAGCCGTTATTTCACGGTTATGTCGGAGGTGGTCTACCTTTACGGTGGGATGGTCAACAACATAATGGGCGACGGGATGATGGTGCTCTTCGGCATCATGCCAGAGAGGGAAGATCACGCAGAAAGAGCAGTTGCTGCAGCTTGGCATATGATTGAAGCATTGCAAGAGTTGCAGTTTGAATGGGAGCGCATCACTGGTGAACAAATCTCAATAGGCGTAGGCGTTAACACTGGTGAGGCAGTTGTTGGCGACATAAGCACTCCATACAAGGGGCACTTCACAGCAATCGGTGACTGCGTTAACCTTGCACATCGCCTTGAACAGGCAACGAAAGAAATGAACTGCTCAATCCTGATTGGTAAGGAGACCTACGAGCGTGTTGGATGGATGGTCATCGCTGAAGAGGTGCAAATCCATGTGAAGGGATTTGATGAACCAATCACTGCATACAAGTTGAACGGGCTCTCAGAGGAAGGAAGACGGTTAAGGAGTTCACTATGGGTAAGTGAAGGGCGTTAAAACCGTTATGAAGCGACCACTTGACAAACAACTTTTTTTTTTGACTATCATATAAATGTGAGCGAACAACATGCAGATGTATAAGCCTCGTTGATGAGGCAAACAAAAATCAAATGGAGGTGAATGGTCATGCGAGTTGCAAAAAGGTATGTTGTTAGCAAGCGACTTGGCTTTACGCTTATTGAGCTGCTGGTGGTGATTGCTATAATCGCCATCTTGGCAGCGATTTTGTTCCCTGTGTTTGCGAAGGCAAGGGAGAAGGCAAGGGCATCCCAGTGCTTGTCAAACCTCAAACAACTTGGTTTAGGCATCAACATGTATGTCCAAGATTACGATGAGAGGATGCTTCCTCGCTCAACGACCCTTGGGCTCTCCGGCGCAAAGCAACTCGTCTGGCAACAGCTTATCTTCCCATACACAAAGAATATGGAGCTTACTCGTTGCCCATCAAACCCAAACAACACATCGTATGTAGCTGGTTCAGCTGCATGGGGTTATCCACGTGCCTATCGGTCGTATGGTATAAACCCAAGGATTGCTCCCGGACATGGGGCTGAGTGGCGTTGCCCGACACTCGCTTCAATAAGATCTCCAGCTACGAGAATACTCGTGAGTGAACTTTATGGGACAACTGACTGGGAGGATATGGCAGCACCTTGGTGGACAGGGGTTCCGGGCAATTGGCAACATGTTGCAGCATTTCACACTAGCACGATGTCATGTTTATTTGTTGATGGGCATGTTAAGGCACTTCGTCCAACAAGACAAGTTTCCCCAGTGAACATGTGGGGATGCATGAACGGAGGTAGCTGGGGTCGTGGCAACTGGGATGCTAATGTCATTGAGTGCCTCAACTACGAAGGTATAGAACCAGTTCTTGTTCAAGCTATGCAGTGGATTGAGCAGAACAGGTCATTCTAACATAAGGATGTTTGTAGGGTAGACACTTTTATGAGCAGATTGGTTGGATGGTCTCCTTCATTTTAAGTTGGTGGGTAAGGGGACACCTTTTCCACATCCACATAACCGTTAGCTGAAGGCAATGGTATAAGCGTTTTCCACTTCATGGCTTATACAGTTTGTTAGTGTCATGCCTACGACCTGTTGGTTTGCTTGCATGCCAACATTGCCATGTGTGCGTCATTCTTATGAGATGGCGTAGCTGTAAGCAAATGCCTCCCATACGGTGGTGGATAGTATGCGAGAAATTCGTTTTGGTATAATTGGCGTTGGTGTTCCAAATCAAATTTCTGTTGGTCCCATTGGTGCTGACATTTACAGTGGTATAGCAGAATGGCATGCACGCTACATAAATGAGACGCCCGGCTGTAGAGTTGTTGCTGCAGCCTCACGAACCGAAGCTCATGTTAGGTTATTTGCGCAGAAGTTCAACTTGGGCGATAACTGGTATACCGACTATCGTAAGTTGCTTGAGCGAGACGACATTGACGCTGTTTCAATATGCACACCAAGTGGGCTTCATGCACAGATAGGCATTGATGCTGCGAGGGCGGGGAAGCACGTCCTTGTTGAGAAACCGATTGATGTGACGCTTGAGAAAGCGGATGCTTTGATTGAGGAATGTGAAAAGGCTAATGTGAAGCTTGGTGTTGTAATGCCGTTGCGGTTCTCAAAAGCAGTTCAGTTCATCAAGCGAATGCTTGCTGATGGTGTTTTAGGCAAGCCTTTGCTGGCGAATGCCTTTTGCAGGCGCTATCGGACGGAAGCCTACTATGCTGAAAGCGACTGGCGTGGCACTTGGGCTCTTGATGGTGGCGGTGCTTGCATGAATCAGGGAATACACATCATTGATACATACATCTACTTGGTCGGTAATGTAAAGCGTATTCATGCGCGCATGGGCACTCTGGGTCATAAGGCACTTGAGGTTGAAGATGTTGCAGTGGCTGATGTTGAGCTTGAAAATGGAGCACTCGGAATAATTGAATGCACAACATGCGCCTACCCAGACTTTGGTGATTCAATTCACATCTACGGTGAGCGTGGGACTGTCATAACCGATGGAACTCCGCCAAGGATAACATTCTTTGAAGTGATTGACTCAAAGTTCAAACCGAATTTGGCTGAGCTTGAGGAGAGGAAAGAACCGTTCACACTCCACAGGAATGTCATAGCAGATTTTGTTGAAGCCATACGGGAGAACCGTGAGCCAACAGTTAGCGGGAGGGAAGGCAGGAAGGCAGTTGAAGTGATATTGGCACTCTATAAGTCGGCAAGGGAAGGCAGGGAAGTTGAACTGCCATTGAAGTGAAAGGTGATAAGCAAAAACTTTAGGTGGTGGGTGTGATGCACTCAGAAACGAAGAAACGCATTTTGGTTGTTGACGATGAGGTTAGCATTCAGCAATTGTTGCAAACGGTTTTGATGAGAGAGGGATATGAAGTTGATACTGCTGGTGATGGAAGTGAAGCGCTTGAGCTAATCAAGGGAAACAAATTTGACCTGATCATTTTGGACATCATGATGCCACAGGTTGATGGTTTAGAAGTGCTTCGTCATGTGAAGTCATCAGAGGAATTGAAGTTCATACCAGTGATCATTATGACTGCTGTGATGGATAGAGAGGTGCGCTATCATGCGCTTGACATAGGTGCGGATGAGTTCCTGAACAAGCCGATTGACATATATGAGTTGCGTGCGAGGGTTCGCACACTGCTCTCGGTGAAGGAATACCACGACTTCCTTTCAAATTTGGCTAACATGTTGAAAGCCGAAGTTGATAAGAAGACAAAGGAGTTGCGAGAGGCTCAACTTGAGACAGTGAGAAGGCTTGGAAGGGCTGCTGAGTTCAGAGATGACGAAACTGGAAACCACATCATAAGGATGAGCACATACTGTGCGATAATTGCAAGGAAGCTTGGGCTTAGCGATGAAGATGTTGAGCTAATCCTTTACTCAAGCCCAATGCATGATGTCGGCAAAATAGGTGTTCCAGACAAGATACTGCTCAAGCCAGGTAAGCTTGATCCAGACGAATGGGAGGTGATGAAAAAGCACACGATTTGGGGTGCCGAAATACTATCTGGCTCAAAGTCGCAACTGCTTGAGACAGCAAAACTGATAGCACTAACGCATCACGAGAAGTGGGATGGAAGTGGCTACCCAAATGGTCTTTCGGGGGAGGAGATACCGCTGTTTGGGCGCATATGTGCAATCGCTGATGTGTTTGATGCGCTTACTTCCGAAAGGGTTTACAAGCCAGCTTTCACGAACGAGAAAGCGTTCAGCATTATCAAGGAAGAGAGGGGGAGACACTTTGACCCGCAAGTTGTAGATGCATTTTTTGAATCGCTTGATGAGATACTTGAAGTGCAAGCTAAGCATGCAGAAACGAGCAAGCCTTGGCTTTGGCAGTTTTATGAGGGTAGATGGTAGGCACTATTTTTGCACTTCCTTTTAAGCAGTTCCTCATACAGGTGTAATAAGCGCTTTGCCATCACCTTGTGTGAGAACTTCTCCCTTACATGCCTCTTGCCTGCCTCACCCATTTGTCTTCGCAAAGCTCCATTGGAGACAAGCTTGCAAACGCGCTCACAGAATGCAAGTTCATCGTTGGGTGATAGGAAGCCATGGACGCCATCTTCAAAGGCATATGAAACGCCATTTGCATCTACAGCGACACATGGCAAGCCTGCAGCCATTGCTTCCATCACAGTCAACCCCTGCGTTTCACTCAGCGATGCGAAAACGAATATGTCAGCAGATGCATAGAAATCCTTCATCCTCTCCCTTGGGTGACCACCCGCAAAGATGATCCTATCCGAACAGCTAAGTGAGTTCGCTATGCGCATCGCTTGATTCAGATAAGGTCCTGGACCAACAAGCATCAGGTATGTATTTTTGTGGCGTTGCAATACGAGTGATGTTGCACGAATGAGAAACTCAATGTTCTTCTCCAACCCGATTCTCCCCACATAGAGCAAAACGATTGCATCTTTCGGTATGCCAAACCTTTCCCTGATTGAAAGACCATCTCCGTTGCTGAACTCCTCGGTATCAACCCCTGTTGGCAGTGGCACTATCTCCGTTCTCACGCCATAGCTTCGCAATATAGGTATAACTGCAGGGCTCGGGACAAGCACAAGGTCACACATGTTGCAAAAGCTCTCCGAAAGTTTTATGACAAGTTGTCTTGCTATTGGCTTTGGCAGTGGCACATAGTGCAAATACTCAGTGACGAGCGTGTGATATGTGACCACAAGCGGTATTCTGCGGAGCGCTGCCCATCTCCCAGCAAACCGCGTCAACCAAAACACGGAATGCACATGAACGATGTGAGGCGAGAACTCTTCTAATACCTTCCAAGGCTTTGGGGCGATTGGTATTGCAATTGGATACTCAACATAAGTGCTGAAACAAAACGATGGGAAGCGATGCACATCTTTGTCCTCTTCCACATAGCCAGGGAATGATGGGGCGAACACTTTGATATGGCAACCAAGCTCAGTTAATTCTTTCCTGAAGGTTTCAATTGAGCTTACCACGCCATTCCTCGTTGGGCGATAGCATTCACTCACTACGGCGATGCGCATCCTTTACACCACACAGCTACAGCAATCTATCACTTGACTCCGATCAAATTGACCTCAAGCTCATCTCCAACCGCTGTTAATGTTTGTGCAATCTTTCCCGCAGGTAACTCAAGCACCATTGAGGCATTGGTTTTGAGAGGCGCACACAAGCGCCATGGTTGGAGTGATTGCACAAGGTTAACAACTCGCATTTGAGCATCAATGAACACGACATCAATAGCATATCGCATGAAGAAAGTATGGATACCTCTACATGGTATGAGGAGCATTCCGAAGCCTTCCGCCAAACTTTTTGTTCCGAGCAACCCTTTCATCCTTTCAAGTGTAGATGTAGCTATCAGGCATGCATGAGCGAGTGTGGTTCCTTTGGATTTGTTTTTGACCACACCGATTAGCATACTTTGGTTTTCTTTCCCTCCTCACATTTACGCTTGCGCGGTTTTTTCTGTAAGGGTTTAATGCTACTGAAGGGTCATGGGCGGGCGGAGAAGAGTCTTTGTAGTTGAGTTAGTGCCTTTATGATGGCTGGTCCAGCTATGACAATGAAGAGGGTAGGGAATATGCAAAGCACGAGCGGTAGCATCATCTTTACTGGTGCTTTTTGTGCTTGTTCCCTTGCCCTTTGGAATCTCATCTCTCTCATCTGTTCAGCCTGAACTCGTAGCACATTTGTTAACGGTAGCCCAAACCTGTCAGCCTGAATGAGTGCTCTAACAAACATTTGCAGTTCCTCAACCTGTAATCTTTCGCACATAGCAAGCAATGCTTCAGACCTTGGTCTACCAAGCGCCATCTCCCTTAAAACCCTTTGGAACTCCTCACCGAGTGGTCCTCTAAAGCGAGTTGCAACCCTTGCCATTGCTGCATCAAGCCCTAATCCAGCTTCAACTGCGGTAGCCATCAAATCAACCATATCTGGGAGGGTCAGCCTTGCAAGGTGTTGTCTTCGGTGCACGAAGAAGACGTTAAGGATGACATCTGGAGATAGGTATCCTATCAAAGCACCGTATGCTGCACTGAGCAAGTAATATGCGATTGGCAATGGCTTACCGAACGCTCGTGCTATACCAACCATGCATACAAAGCCTACACCGAGGAAAGCCAGTGCTCCCATGTATTTCATCGCTATGACCTGTTCTGGGCTAATCTTTCCATACAAGCCACCCCTCAAGAGCAAAGTTCTCACACGGCTTTTCACTCCTTCACCGGTCAGGCTGGCTAAGTAGGTAGGGATGCGATGAATGAACGGGCGCACAACCCTTTCAAAGAATGGTTCTTCAGCATGTGGTGAAGTTAATACCCTTTGTAGTGGTCCTCTTCGGCGCGTGAGTAAGTTTCGCCACGCCATGAGCTATTCGCCTCCAAGGCTTTTTAAGCCTCAATCGTGACTATCTTACGAACCCATATGAAGCCAACAACTTGCATGATAATACCAACGAGAAGCATCCACCTACCTGCTGATGTTACGAAAAGTGGTTTAAGCCACGGCTCTGCTCCCGGGACCATGAACGACGGCAAGCCGTTCGCTATTAAGCCGAAAATAACAGGTAGCAACGCCAACCCGAAAGCAGTGAACCTACCCTGCGTGGTTATGACTCTTATTTCGCCCTTGACTCTCAATCTCTCTCGGATGGTGTTGGCGATTATATCCACGATATTTGCGAGCCCGCCACCAGTCTCGCGCTGTATCAACACGGATGTAGCTAATAGCTCTGCCTCAAGCGTTCCTATCCTGTCTGCGAAGTTGTTCAGGGCTGTCTCAAGTGGTATCCCCATTTCAATCTCCTGATACAACCTTTGGAACTCATCTGAGACTGGTGGTAAGCCTTGTTGTGCGACCATTTCAACTGTTTGCATAAAGCCCATCCCTGCTCTAAGTCCGTTGGAGATCATCATAAGTGTGTGTGGAAGATGCCGTTCAAATTCTCTTCTCCAACGAGCCTGAAGCAACCTGAGGTATGCAAAGGGAAGCATTAAGGCGAGACCACCGATAGTAAGAAAGAATGGGATGCGCCATGATAACGGTATTGGTCTATCTGGTGTTGAGAAGCGGTTGAGGATTAAGTTAGTAACTATGATGGCAGTGAACATGAGCACCAAACTGAAGTATACAAGTTCAGCAGCACGCCAGTTTGAGCGAGCCCTTCTCAGCTCTCTCTCAAGCTTGTCAAAAATTTCAATTGATGAAAGGAGCTTGGCGAATGTCGGGAGCATCTGAGTCTGCCTTTGTCCACGAGCTAATGCAGCCTCTTCTACACCCTCTTCAACAAGCCTTTCACGTGCGAGAGTTGTTGCGCGTTGTGCTATTGCCTCAAGACGCGCATCAACTGGTGACCTCGGCATGGAGAACGTTTGATAGATGCCTATGAGGAATGTAACTGCCCACATCAGACCGAGTATAACGAGCAGTATACCCCATATGTCCATGGAACTGTCACCTCTGGAATATCGTCAAAGGAAGCCTTATGCCAGCTGCCACTATCCTGTCATAGCATCTTGGTCTAAGACCGGTTGCTCTCAACCTCCCCTTCACCCTTCCCATCTCATCAATTCCCTCTTGTTCAAAGACGAACAGATCTTGCATCGTTATAACATCGCCTTCCATGCCAACTATCTCGGTGATGTAGAGTATTTTCCTTGAACCATCCCTCATCCTTGCTTGGTGAACAACGATGTCAATAGCGCCTGCGATCTGCTCTCTTATTGCCCTCATCGGCAAATCAACGCCAGCCATAAGAACCATTGTTTCAAGCCTTGATAACATTTCCCTTGGGCTGTTTGCGTGTATCGTGCACATTGAACCCTCGTGACCTGTGTTCATTGCCTGAAGCATGTCCAGAGCTTCTGGACCTCTAACCTCTCCAACGATTATCCTATCTGGACGCATTCTTAGTGCGTTCCTTACAAGCTGTCTTATCGTTATCTCCCCTTCGCCTTCAATGTTTGGTGGACGAGCTTCAAGTCTAACAACATGCTCTTGGCGGAGTTGTAGCTCTGCTGAGTCTTCAATCGTGATTATGCGCTCATCATGTGAGATGAATGAAGAGAGGACATTCAAAGTCGTAGTCTTACCTGAGGCAGTTCCTCCAGAGACCATTATGCTAAGCCTTGCTTGAACTGCAGCTTGAAGGAATTGCGCAGCCTCTGGCGTGATTGTCCCAAGGTTGATTAGATCCGTCATCGTGAACGGATCCCGTGAGAATTTCCTTATGGTAAGGCAAGGTCCATTGAGTGCTATCGGAGGTATAACAGCGTTAACTCGTGAGCCATCCGGGAGACGAGCATCAACCATCGGTGAGCGCTCATCAATCCTTCTGCCAAGTGGTGTAACTATCTTCTCAATCACGCGCATGACATGCTCATCGTCGCGGAACTTTATGTCGGTGAGCTCAAGCTTTCCCTTGCGCTCAACATAAACTTGATATGGTCCATTGACCATTATCTCGGTTACTTCAGGGTCATGCAAAAGCGGTTCTATTGGTCCATAGCCTGTCAGCTCGTTGAGTATTTCAACATGAAGCTGGCTCCGCTCCGCCCTTGAAAGAACTACATTTTGTTGTTGCGCTTCAAGGTCTATGAATTGCTCAACTAATTGTGTTAGGCGTTCCCTTTGGTCTAAAGCATAGACATCTTGATCAAGTTCGCGCACGACCCTTTCCATGACTCTTTCTCTTATCATGAAGAGAGGTGTGTGCCTAAGCTGTTCTCTCTGGCGTTCTTGCTCAAGGAGCACGAATGGGTTATCTGGACCTTTATCAATCGTGAGCGTAGGACCTTTAGCCGACAGTGGTGGTATCTTAGCCCTTACCCTCCCACCGCCCGGAAGAGCCCTATCAAGCATTGGCACTTTATGGTCTATACGAGACCCAACCAGTCGGGCTATCTTTTCAATGATACGCAACAAGTGTTGATCATCCTTGAACTGCTTCGTTGTTCGCTCAACAACTCCCAGTCTCTCAATAAAAACTTCCTTCGGCGAGTTCACCACTATCTTCGTTACACTGCGGTCATCAAGGAACTGTTGTATTGGTCCGAATCCGAATATCTCGTTGACGAAGTCTTCAATAAGCATGTTGCGCTCATGTCTTGTTGCGAGTATCCCCATGTTTGCGAGAATCTTTTGAATAAGTTCATCAAGCTTTATCCTTGTTTGAGCAATGTGAGCCTCGGTTGCTGGCAGTTCGTTTGGGAACTCGCGCATCACTGCGTCGTAAATTGCATGCTTGAGTTGGTAGTGCCGTTCTTCAGCATCAACTGCAGTTACAGTTGTTTCGTCTCGCGTTGTAACTGCTTGAGATTGAGCAACACGCTCTTGAGCTACTTCTGTTGCTTCAGTTGCTTCTGTTGTCTTTTGCTCCGCTACTCTTTGCTCTGGTGCCTCCATTTCCCTGCGCAACCTTTCAAGCCTTTCACGCAATGACATTGTATTCACCTCTCTAAAGTGCGTTCCTAATGTGATGGTGAAACAGCTCGTCAATTTTAAGTATACCTCAAATTGAGTTAGCAGGACACAGCCAACAGGTGCGTTGCGGCAATGGATTCCTTTGCGCTACCATTTGTATAGGCAAAAGCACAAGCCTATGTTTCTCAAACCATTGGTGGAATAAGGGGGTTCAGCTCTCCTAAGATCTTTTTGTGTTGGCTTTGGGGAGGCGAATTCTATGCAATCGATGCAATACGAAAACATGCTAAAGCTCCTTGAGACAGACCCCGATGTGTTTGAAGCAATACTAAGCGAGATGGAACGCCAGAACGAAACATTGAACTTGATTGCCTCAGAGAACTACGCGAGTGAAGCAGTGCTTACAGCGTGCGGTCAACCGATGAGCAACAAGTATGCGGAAGGTTATCCAGCAAGGCGCTACTATGGTGGGTGTGAGCATGTAGATAAGGTTGAGTTGCTTGCCATAGAGCGTGCGAAGGGGTTGTTTGGTGCTGAGCATGCCAATGTTCAGCCTCATTCTGGGACGCAAGCCAACATGGCTGTTTACTTTGCTGTATTGAAGCCAGGGGATGTGCTTTTATCAATGCATCTTGGGCACGGTGGTCACCTTTCACATGGTGCTGAGATAAGTTTCTCAGGACAGCTTTACAGAGCCGTTCATTATTCTGTCAGGAGGGACACCGAAACAATTGACTATGACGATGTCGCAAGGAAGGCAAGGGAGTTCAAACCAAAGCTCATCATAACAGGCTATTCAGCATACCCAAGAACAATTGACTTTGCTCTCTTCAGGGAGATATGTGATGAAGTTGGTGCATACTTGCTCGCCGATATAGCTCACATTGCCGGATTAGTTGCTGCTGGTGTCCATCCATCACCCATACCATATGCGCACTTTGTCACCCTCACGACACATAAAACACTGCGTGGTCCGAGGGGAGCGATCATCCTTTGTCAGGAGCGCTTCGCCGATCTCATTGACAGGTCGGTTTTCCCGTTTATGCAAGGTGGTCCGATGATGCATATAATAGCAGCAAAAGCAGTTTGTCTGAAGGAAGCTATGACGCAACGATTTAAGGAAGAACAGCGTCAAACCGTTGAGAACGCAAAAGCGTTAGCTGAGGAGCTTATGAGCAACGGATTAAGACTTGTAACAGGAGGCACTGACAACCATATATTGCTCGTAGACTTGCGCCCATTCTCAATAACTGGTAAAGAAGCAGAAACATGGCTTGCTAAGGCAGGCATTATCGTTAACAGGAATGCAATACCGTATGATGAGCTACCACCTACGATAGCGAGTGGTATTAGAATCGGGACTGCGACTGTTACGACGAGAGGGATGCGCACGGAGCATATGCGTCTGATCGGCAAGTGGATAGCTGAGGTGTTGCATGAGCCAACAGAAAGCGTCATTAGCAGGGTGCGTTCGCAGGTGAGAGAACTTTGCTCTTCCTTTCCAGTCTACGATGAGTGGATTGCACATATGCGTAGTTTGAAAGCTCTCGCTTGAAGCAAGCAAAGGGAAGGCAAGCAATAGCCTTTAGCACATGAGAGGTGATAACAAGTTGCTTCCAAAAGGGGAATTACTTTCATACCTCCGCAAGATGTGGCTCATACGCTTTTTTGAGACCTCTTTAGATGAGCTTTTCGGGAAGGGGTTAATAAAAGGGACTTCCCACTTCTGTGCTGGTCAGGAGGCAGTTGCAGTTGGTGCTTGTGCAGCGCTTCGCCCGGATGATGCTATAACAAGCAATCATCGCGGGCACGGTCACTTCATAGCGAAGGGCGGGGAACCAAAACGCATCATGGCTGAGATATTCGGTAAGAGCACTGGCTATGTTGGTGGGCGTGGCGGAAGCCAACACATGGCTTGCTTTGAGATAGGTTTTATAGGCTCCAATGGAATAACAGGGGGCGGTATACCAGTTGCCACCGGTGTTGCACTTGCATTTAAGTTGCGTGGTTTGAAGAGGGTTGCGCTTTGCTTCTTTGGCGATGGAGCAGTTAACACTGGTTACTTCCATGAGTCTCTCAACATGGCTGCGATATGGAAGCTCCCAGTCATCTACCTATGCGAAAACAACTTCTACGCTATGTCAACGCCGTTTGATTATGCATTCCCAATTGAGGATATAGCTATAAGGGCTTCAGCATATGGAATTGAAGGTGTCATAGTTGATGGAAACGATGTGCTCGCCGTTAGGGAGGCAGTTTTAAAAGCTGCTGAGAAGGCAAGGGAAGGTGGCGGTCCAACGCTGATAGAAGCCAAGACATACCGTTACTATGGGCATTCAAAGTCTGACTACAGAGAATACCGCACAAGGGATGAGGAAATTGACTGGCAGCAAAGGGATCCAATTATGCGATTTGAGCAATACCTGTTACGCAATGGCATAGCTACAGAAAATGAAATTGATGAAATACGCAGATCAGCAAGAAAGGAAATTGATGAAGCAATCGCGTTTGCACAGGAGAGTCCAGAACCAGATGAGCAGTTTGCAACATGTGGGGTGTTCGCTTAAAGCGTGATCATGCGCAAAACGAGGTGAGCTTGTTAAATGTGGAGTCAAACCAACGCTAAAACAGAACAGGGCAAAGATTTCGTGGATGAGACTGAGGCTCACGGGAGAGAGCTTTATTTTAGTTGGGCTATCAGGGAAGCAATTGAACAGGAGATGGAGAGGGATCCGAGGGTCATCCTCATCGGCGAGGATATAGCTGTTTACGGTGGCGCATTTCGTGTAACTAAAGGTTTGCTTGAGAAGTTCGGACCACACAGGGTCATAGATACGCCCATATCAGAAAATAGTTTTGTCGGGATAGCAGTTGGGGCTGCATTGGCAGGGCTTCGCCCAATAGTTGAGATAATGTTTATGGACTTCATCACACTTGCTATGGACGCAATAGTCAATCACGCTGCAAATTTTCACTATGTTTATGGTGAGCAAGCGAAGGTCCCGATGGTTATAAGGTGTCCTGCAGGCGGTGGGCGGGCATATGGCGCAACTCACTCAAAAACACTTGAGGCATGGTTTATGCACACACCGGGTGTGAAAGTGGTTGTCCCAGCAACTCCATATGATGCAAAGGGGTTGCTCATAAGCTCAATAAGAGACGACAACCCAGTCATCTTTATTGAGTGTAAGTTGCTTTATAGCCTCCGTGGGAATGTCCCAGCTGAACCATACACGATTGAGTTGGGGAAGGCAAGGATAGCAAGGGAAGGTGATGACATAACGCTCATAAGTTACGGGAGGATGGTGCACGAGTGTGAGAAGGCAGCTGAGATGCTCTTAGAGGAGGGAATCAGTGCTGAAGTGGTTGACTTAAGGTCGCTATCACCAATGGATAAAGAGACGATAGCAAACTCAGTCACCAAAACTGGTAGGGCGGTTGTCGTTGCCGAGGATAACAAGTTTGCCGGAGCGAGCGCCGAGATAATGTGCCAAGTTGTTGAGAATTGCTTTGAATACCTTGATGCACCAGTTCTCCGTGTAGCAGCTGAAGATGTCCCGATACCGTGTGCGCCAAATCTTGAAAGAGCTATCTTGCCCAACGCATTCAAAATCTACAATGCTGCCAAGGCGCTACTCAATTGGGGTAGGAAGTGAAAGGATTGAATTAAGACAAACATGCAACTCAGCTTCTGAGCCACTTTTTAAACACCGATTTGCCCCTTAGCCGTGAACACTCAACAATATCTTGCTTGTCCCAAAGCGAATGAGGATAGAAAGGATGCCTCACCACGATACAAAATGTAAATGGACGGGTTCACTACAGCCCCGTTCTTAAATGCTTGTGATTGTTCTCCAGAGGTGAGAGGAGATGAATTGGCAATCCCTCAGTAACACCTTGAAGAAACTCTTCGGGCTTCGCAGCAAGGCGCAGGGCGAAATTACAAAGCGCGATGAAGCAAGCCGTGAAGCTAAAGGAAGCGAATGCACCGATGTGTTAGAAGCACAAACACCATTGGAGCATGCAGGTGAGGCTGAGGAATTTGAGGCGGTTGAGCAAGCTACTACACATCATTTCGTTTTGCGATTGAGCGATGGCAGAGCTTTCCGCATTGACCGTGATAGAGTGAAGATCGGGACAGACCCCTCCTGCGACATACGCATTGACGAGAGCTTTCACGGCTATGAAACGGTTTCTGGTGAGCACGCTCTTATAGAGCGTTGGAGAGATGAGTGGGTTATTAAGGACCTGACTAAGAAGGGCATATTTGTGAACGGGAGGCGCACAGGTGAAAATGTGATTCGCAACGGTTATGTTATACGCATTGGCGAAGTTGAGATGTGTTTTGAGCAGGAGTGAATAATGAATGGATCGTGCTGTTCACCAGATGCAAATGTGCCCTAAGTGCAGTGCAGATAATTCCTCCCGAGCCCGCTATTGTGTTCGCTGTGGGACACGGCTAAGAGGGCTTCTTGGATTTGGGACAGTGCTCAAAGGGCGTTACAAAGTGGTGCGTGTCCTTGGTTGCGGTGGGATGGGTGCGGTTTACCTTGCGTTTGATTCAAGGATGAACGATGCGCCTGTAGCTGTAAAGGAAAACCTTGACCAATCACCAGAGGCACAACAGCAATTTGTGAGTGAAGCTCAAATACTGATGAAGCTGCGCCACCCAAACTTGCCCAAAGTCAAAGATTACTTTGTTGAGCGCAATGGCAGGCAATACATAGTCATGGACTACATCCCGGGTGAGGATTTGCAAACACTGGTTCAAAAGAACGGTCCACTGGCGATTAACAAAGCTTTGAGTATCGCTGAAAAAGTAATGGCAGCTGTGCAATACTTGCATGAGCAAGACCCGCCAGTAATCCACCGTGATATTAAGCCATCAAACATTAAGCTCACTCCAAATGGAGAACCCGTTCTTGTTGATTTCGGTATCGCCAAAGTATACAGAGCAGGGCAGAAAACACAAGCTGGCGCAAGAGCTGTCTCACCTGGCTTTTCTCCGATTGAGCAATACGGGCATGGAACTACAGACCAAAGGAGCGATATCTATGCGCTTGGTGCAACATTCTATTACATGCTCACAGGTGTCATACCACCTGAGGCAACTGAGAGAGCAGCTGGAACAACTGATAAGCTTATCCCGGTCCGCTCAATCAACCCGAACGTGCCACCGCATATTGATAAAGCGATATGGATTGCGCTCCGAGTTCGTCCAGATGAGCGCTTTAAAAGTGTTAGGGAAATGAAGCTTGCGTTTGAGAACAAGCTACCGCTTAAGGTGTCGCCACCGCGCCCGGTAACCCCACAACAACATCAGCCATCCTACAGGCAACGCATAAGCCCACCACTTACACCGCAACAGCACGTCCCTGCTAATCAACCTCCAAGTGCTCCAAATCTTCAAAGCTCTCCACAACCTTATAGCTCCACAGCTGTTGGAGTCCCAGAAGAAGTGCTTTCAATTGGTGAGCCTGCAGGTCTGTTTCTTCGTTTCCTCGCTTTCGCAGTTGACCTCCTTGTGCTCATACCAGCATTATACATCATCGCTGTGGGGACATGGGGGCTTGGGCAAATTGTGATGAGCTCACTTTACGGTCCGGATAAATGGGTTGTCAGCGATGCTAACTTGCAACGCTACATTTGGATTGTTACTGTGGGAGGCTTTTTCCTCTATCGTCTTATATCGCATTGGTGGTGGGGACAAACGATGGGTAAGTCGCTGTTTAAGCTCTACATCGTCAACGAGTCTGGCATGTTGCCTTCTTTCTTCAGGGTCCTAATACGCGAAATAGTGTTTGCGATGTTTATGCTTCCATGTGGTCTCATAAGCATAGCTATCCTTTTGACTGTGCCAACAAAACAAGCCCTCCATGATGCTATCGTCAATGTATTCGTTGTGCGTTATAAAGAAGAAGCTACGTCGTAATCTCTTCATCCAACACGCTGTTTAGCCTCAAGTGTTTTCCGCACTATTGCTGAGAATGAATCTGGGCGAAGGCTTGCACCGCCCACAAGCCCACCATCAATTTGCGGTTGAAGCATAAGCTCCTCAATGTTATCTGGTGTAATGCTACCACCATACTGTATCCGAACAGCCTCAGCAGTTTCTTCATCATACATCTCCCTGATGGTGTTGCGGATCATCCCGATAACTCTGTTAGCCTCGTTTGCGTCACAGACAACTCCTGTTCCTATAGCCCAAACTGGCTCATAGGCGAATGTGATGTTCTTAACCATTTCCTTAGTCACAGATGAGAGTGCCCCAATAAGCTGTTCATGCACGACCTTATCAGTTAATCCATTCTCTCTTTCGCTGAGTGTTTCTCCAACACAAACTATCGGCTTCAAACCATGCGAGAGTGCAGCTATTATCTTTCTGTTGACGGTTGCGTCATTCTCACCGAACAGCTTTAGCATCTCTTCTGTCATCTCTGGGTCTGTGGTGCCAAACCTGCCTCTTTTCTCCGAGTGCCCGATGATAACATATGTGCATCCAACATCCTTGAGCATGAGTGGTGATATTTGACCGGTGTATGCGCCCTTCTCTTTCCAGAAGGTGTCTTGAGCACCGAGGCGTATGTGAGTTCCTTCAATGAGCTGTGCTACCCGTAAGAGCGCTGTGAATGGTGGGCACAAGACAACCTCAACTTGGTCAGGTGTTATGTCACTGATGAGCGCCTTTATCCCCTCAACCAAACTAACAGCCTCAGAGATGGTGCAATTCATCTTCCAATTTCCTGCTATAATCGGCACCCTCGCCATCTTCTCACACCCCCTATGACGAGCCTTTCATTTTAGTGTTGCGTGTAAAAGAACATATACCGCTCAAGGGCATCACATATTGCCTCAATGTTGCTGAGTGGCACATCCGGTCCAACTTCCGCACTCAGCATTAAACCACCTTCAGGTGAACCAAGCTTCACCACAGCTTCCCTGATATGCTCCTCTATATCCCTCGGCGAGCAGAAAGGGAACATTTGTCTGTCCAAGTCAAGGTCAACGCAAACTCTCCCTTTACATTCTTTAACAAGTTCATCCAAACCGTTTGCCCTCACTTGTGGGTTGAGGACGCTTACTCCGCATTCTATGAGGTCTTGAATTATCTCAACTATGTGCCCATCGCTGTGGAAGTATACATGTGAGCCTGCTTCTCTACAGCGCTTGAATATCCGTTCATAGCATGGCTTTAAGTATCTACGGAAGTGATCGGGACTGAACGGGAGTCTATCTTGCATCCCTAAGTCATCGCCAAAATAGACTATCTTCGGATTGCGTGATAAGATGCGTTCAACAACAGCAAGGTTGTATGAGAGCACCATCTCAATGAGCTTATGGAGCTGCGGTGGTTCCTCAGCGAAGTCCATCATCAAATTCTCAAAGCCTCGTAAGTAGGTCAGGCGAAGGAACATGAACCCATGAGGTAGCGAATCAGCCTTTGGCTCTGGTGGGCAATATCTCTCAAGAGCGTCCCAATCCTCAATTGGGTGATAGACTACAAATGCCTCAAGCCCATCTCGTATGTTCTTCCAAACGCATCCCCACTCATCCACATGTTCCCCTGCACGATAAGTGCCACTAACCTCGTCAAAGTTTTTACTGCCCTTCCTGTATTCACCAAAGATGAGCGGATGCCTCAAAACAATCTCTTCAAGGGCTTCTCTATAGCGCATCCATGTGGCAGGTAGCAAGCTAACCCTCACAGGTATCCACTTTGGGTAGCGAAATTCAATGGCGCGAAAGTAGTTTTCCTCGGCTGCTGTAAGCAACTCTGGTCCCTTCATAGCCCCTCTCATGTGCAAGCTATCTTGCTTACAACCATTAGCCTCAGATGCTTTTCAAACTTTACCTCTTGGCATGTTTTGTCTGACAAACATCATGTCTTGAACTGGTTCACCGTCACATTCAAGTTCGAGAACAGTTATAGGTTGTTCTGGCGCTTCCTCAGGCAACCCTTTAAAACGAACCCTGAACTCATTCTGCTCAAACTTAACCTCTTCACCAGTTGAACGCAACTTTGCAGAGAGCACTTTTGTCCTTAGTCCGCCGATCGCCCACTCGGAGCCGGGCCAGAAATAGACATGCACGAAAAGCTTGTTACCTTTGCGAGTGAAGTTAGCAAACACAGACCTTTTCACAGCGCATGGCTCAGCTCCATAAATTGTATCACCGTGCCTCGCCATCCAATCACCAACAGCTTCAAGTATGCGCACCGATTCCTCAGGAACAGTTCCGTCAGCCATCGGTCCTATGTTGAGAAGGTAATTACCGCCGTCCCTTGCGCATGTTATTAAGTTGCGCAGTATTTGCTTTGGTGTTTTCCACGCATCGTCGGCTTTGTGGTAGCCCCAGCTTTCGTTCATCGTCATACATGCTTCCCATGCTCTCCCGACACTTGGGTGTATATGTTGCTCTGGTGTGTCAAAGTCTTCTGGTAAGCCCGAACGGTTGTTGATGATGATGTCAGGCTGGAGTTCGCGCACCATCTTGTTCATCTTTTCCGACTCCCATCCTTCTGCGCTCAAGGGCCATGGCACGTCATACCATAGGATGTCAATCTTACCGTAGTTTGTGCATAGCTCCCTTACTTGCCCATGGATGTATTCAACGAAGCGTTTCCTTGCCTCCTCATCGTAAGCGCAACGAACTCCGTCAGGGTGATGCCAATCCATCAAAGAGTAATAAAAGCCAACCCTTAGCCCTTCGGAGCGTGCAGCCTCAACAAACTCCAAGACAAGGTCGCGCCCACAGACCTTCGGAGCACAGTAGTCTGTGTATTTCGTATCAAAGAGGCAAAAGCCCTCATGATGCTTTGTTGTCATGACCATGTATTTCATGCCTGCTCTTTTGGCGAGGCGAGCCCACTCAGCTGCTGGGTTTGGCTTTGGTTTAAACAGCTTGGTCAACTGTTCGTATTCAGCGACTGGTATTGCTTCAAGCTCCATAACCCACTCATGTCTCCCTATGACGCTGTATAAACCCCAGTGGATGAACATGCCGAACTTCGCCTCGTGCCACCATTGCATCCTTCTCCTGCGCTCCATTTCGCTCGCTTCAACCACTTCAGCCATATCACATCACCCCCGCTTAGTTTTGGATTGTTTATTACGGTGGAAAGCCAGGAAGGGCTATTACATTTTCTTTCGGCAGTTCAGCAGTCCCATTGATAAAATCCTCAGCGCTCGGTTTCAACGTCAAATTGTATAGCTCTGGATTCTTCTTGGGGTCACCCATTATTTCATCCCAAAAGACTTGCTTACCTGTGTATGCCGAAATGCGCCCCATTATGGCTGTCGCTGTTGATTCAGCGAGCGCTTTAGCTTCATTCACTGGAATCCCCTTCGCAACATAGTAAAGCGTATCAATCTGCTCTTGGTGGTGGCTGCTTGGACCTTTAGGGAGGTCTGGAGGGATAGGTGATTGTTTTGGCTTTGGGTAATCGCTACCGTTTGTTCGTCCTTTCTCGTAAACGAAATCGTGCCCAACCCAGTTCCAACAGCCATTTATCTGTCTGCACATTGAGTGTATGTGGACGCCATCACCGTAGTCATAATCAACGCTGAAGAAATCATACTGGTCACCTGCATTTCTTCTTGCTCTCCCGCCGAAGCCTACAGCGCTTATCGGTGGTCTACCAACAAACCAATTAGCGATGTCTATGTTATGGATGTGCTGTTCCACAATATGATCACCTGATAGGCATACCCAATCCTGCCATGTGCGCACAACGTCGTCTATGCTCTTCGGGTTAATTGGGCGTGTTCTGAACATATGTCCTATGCAGAAAGCTATTCGCCCATAAAAGAGCCTCCCAAGCGCTCCCTCAACAGCTACAGCTTGATGAGTGAGCCTGAAGTTGAAGTCATGTCTCATCTCTGTGCCCGCAGTTATCACCAACCCCTTCTTTTGAGCTTCCTCAGCAGCTGCGATAACCCGCCTACATCCCGGTGGATCAACAGCGCATGGCTTTTCAATGAAGGCGTGCTTGCCAGCTTTAACCACCGCTTCAAGGTGTATTGGACGAAAAGCCGGAGGCTCACAAAGCAACACTATCTCAACATCTGTTTCAAGGAGGGCTTCATAAGCTTTTGGTCCACCAAAACATCTTTCCTCTGGCACTCCAAATTTCTTCCCCGCATCAATTGCCCTCTCACGAAACCAATCAGCGAGTGCCACTATGCGCACATCAAAGCCAAGTATCTTGCCTGCCTCAAGAGCATCAACCAAAGCCCCTCTGCCCCTGCCACCGCACCCGATGAGTCCGATCTTGAATGTTTTAGCCTGCGGTTTAACGAGGATGGTAGGGAAGCCAACTGCTCCTATTGAAGCTCCTACAGCTATAGCGTTGCGAATGAAATCGCGCCTCGTCATCCCACTACCACTTTCGTGAACGCTACCAACATCCTTAGTCACACTTGCCCACCTCCCTTTAACCTGCTTCCAGCTTCCGTATTCGTATGTCTCTTACAGCGCCTGTTGTGCGCCATGTTGCTATGCCAAATGGTATTGATGGCTCACACTCCCACCGTATTGAAATCTGCCTGCCCTCTATGATGACATCAATTATCTTCTTTGAATCGAGCCATGCTTCAATTTTGCGTTTCGTAACTCTCACCCTGATGCGATACCAACGCTTGTTTTGGAAGTGTATTGATGTGGATGTCTCATTCTGCGATGCATCCAGACCATCTATGCACGATAGACCAACGACGCTCCCACCCCATCCACCAAGTATTAACGTGCAATGGCTATCGCCCACTGGGAATGTAAGCCCACAAAAGAAATCAGAGCCGTCAACTCTCATCCCTTGCAAAGTTACCTCGTAATCAACTCTCGGGAGCTCACCAACCCAAGTTATGCCCGTCATATCGTTTCCAGTGAGCATGACGATCCTATCGTTTTCAACCATCACTTCGCTCCTGCCGATGAAATCGCTTTCCTTCCAACCTTTAATTGTTTGCCCATCAAACATGAACTGCCATCCATCCTCTGGCAGTTTAACCTCGCCTATGTCTCTTACTGAGCCTGCCTTAACTGCGATGTCGCTTAGTGTATACCGTGGTAGCTTCTCACCTTTAAGGCGCACATCAAAGCAATGTATTCCTTCGGTCAAACCAGTGAGGATAAATGTTCCATCGCTTTTAACAACGGTCTCTGAGTAGCAATCAATTGCGCCATGAGCATGTGCAGCTACTTCACTCCCAAATAACAGCCTTTGGCTCTGGAATGTCCCGCTTTGAACCGAGACGATACTTCCAGCAGCAGGTCGCCCATCTTGAAATATAAGGCGACCACGAATACTGCATGAAGGGCTTAACTTGAGCTCAATTCTCTGTGTTTCGTCCCCAGCAGTCACTTCAACGCCTCGGAAAACCGAGCGTGAGAAGGCTTTGCCATCTTCATCCCCCTCAACCGATTCAACCCAGATGTCATATAACCCTGTTGGAAGAGAATCAATGTGCAATCTTCCTGTGCTATCTGAGACTAACCCATTGGTGCTTGCACTCACTTCGCCATAAAGGTTGTATAGATGGGCTTTTACACGCCTCCCGAGCGCACCACCGTCAGGCTTGAGAATAACGAAGTCAACGGATTTTCTAAGCGCATCAAGATGCATCTGTGGAAGCTCAACACTTACATTGCTTTTGTTTGGTGCTCTTATCGGAGTAACTGAGCTACATGAGAGCACGCCTTTGAAGTATGCGCATATGAAGATGAGTTCGTTTTGTTTTGCACGAACTGGAAGCTCAAAAGAGCTGTCTTCCCTCACTTTGGTCACTCCAATGATTGCCTTGCGATCTTTCGGCAATGCAGGGTAGATCAAAGTTGAGGCACACACTTGCCAGTCCTTTGCTTGCCCGTCTGGCAGCTTTACTTTTCCAACGACCTTGAAATCTACAACTCCTTCGGGTTGCTGCTGGCACCTTAACCCTTGATGGCTCAGGAGCAACAATGGGAGGAAGATACACATCAATCTCCATTCACTCCTCATCATCCATCACCCCGAATGGAAGCCCCCACTTAAAATGTCAGGTTGTATCGAGGGTTACAACTCATGCTACCATTTTAGCCACATGCTCAACCGTGCGCATCACTGCTTCATATGCCCTTTGCGTTGTTCTTTCCCACCTCTGCATCACTTCTACAACTGCACTTTCTGGAGATGCCTTCCCTATAATTTGCATCGCAAGCTGTTCAAACTCCGCATCATTGATGCTTACCTGTGTTATTTGTGGTGATTTAATCAGCGTGATCAGTGCTTTCATCATCCTCATAAACTTATGTCCTTCAAGCAATGCCTGTGCATCGTTTGCTGGTAGCAGTGACAGTTTGGCAGCTGTTTTGATAGCATGGGAATAGCTATAGTGTCTAAGTGAATTTGATTTTGAGCCGTAAGCCAGCTGTATAAGGGTTACAGCGAACTGAATGTCAACTAACCCACCAGAGGCATACTTCGGATCAAGCTTATCACTTGGTGGCTTATGTTCTTCTTTTGCCTTCTGCCACAGCTTCAACAGCTCACCAAGAACATTTGTGTTTGAAAACTGTCGCACCATCTCATCCCATGCAATGTTTATGAGCCTGAAAGCTATACCAATGTCGCCAGCAGTGCCTCTCATCCTTGGAAATGAAAGAAACTGCCATGCTTCAATATCTTTCAAAGCATCCAGCCATGCTTTAGTTGACCATGAGAGTGCGCCAGATGGTTGAGGACGAAGTCGCACATCAACCTTGTATGCGAAACTGTCGTTAGTGATTTCGGAGAGAAGGTGAATCGTATGGGTGGCTACCTGTGATGCTATAGCATATTCACCTTCGTGGGCGAATGCTAAATCCAAATCTGATGCGTAATGTAATTCCTTCGCTCCCAGCCCACCTAACCCGATAGCAACCATCCTGACAGGCTCACCAGCAAGTAGCGTCATTGACCTTTTCAATGCAGCCTCAACACATATATCGGCGATTTCGCTTAGCGCTGTTGCTGCCAGATCACTTCCAAGCAACCCGCTAAGTTCGCTGAAGCCGATGCGCAATACTTCTCTATGCTTGAAGCGTCTGATGAGCCTCTTTGTGTCCTCATCTGTTTTTGCATTTACAGCTTTCTCCACAAGCTCAACGCCGATAGCGGATAAACTGCTAACATCGCTCAGTGGTTCCTTCAAGATGACCTCTGCATATTCGGGATAGCGCATCATCAACTCTGTTAGATATCCCGAGAACGCGATGCATTTCAAAAACATCTCCAGTGCCAAATCGTTTGAGCATAGCGAGGATATGAATGCTGCCCTGTTTCCAAATGCGGTTGCGATTTGCTCCAAGCGCAGTATAGCAGCATCTGGGTTAACCGTTTTAGATGCAGCTCCCATTACCTTTGGTAGGAGACGCGTCACAACAATCCTTTCCCTAAGGCTCAAAGGGACACCAGCAGGACCATCAACTAAGAAGCGCAGTGTATTCAAAACTTCGTTTGGTTTCTTAAACTCATAGCGTGAGAGCCAATCAAGGATGCGTTCATCGTCGCATTCAACAACGCTTCGCAAAACAGCATCCTCTGCTACCTTGCTGAATATGCTCTCAACGTCCCTCAAAACCCTCTCGTAGATGGAACGCACATTCCTTGTGTGCATCCTGTAAGCGGATAAAAGTGAATCCGCAGTATCAAAGCTCATGCGCCTTGCCAGCTTGTCAAGCTCATCAGCTCCCTTTGGTAGCTCACGGATCGGCAGGTGCTCAACTATCTGGAGCATGTGCTCAAGTTTCCTGAGGAAGACGTATCCTTCTGTAAGCCCCTCATATTCCTCGTGCGTTAGCAAGCCACAATCAAGCAAGGCTTTGATTGCTTTCAGTGTGTTTGGCGTTTTTAAGGTTTCATATTTGCCACCGAAAAGGAGTTGGAGCAATTGGACGACAAATTCAACATCCCTTATTCCGCCCCTCCCAGCTTTAACATGTCCTAATGGTGCGGTAGTTTCGGCTAACTCTTCGCTATGCTTCTTTACTTCCATGAGAGCAGAAATTGAGTCACTCTCAATTGGGGTTGTGTAAACATAGCTATCAACGAAACGCGAAAACCGCATTGCAACTGTAACATCGCCTGCTATTGGTCTTGCTTTCAGCAGAGCCATTCTTTCCCAACTTCTTGCCCATGATTCGTAGTAGCTTATCATGGCATCCCACTTAAGCGCAATCGGACCACTTTGACCGTATGGGCGCAAGCGCAGGTCAACTCTGTATGCATATCCATACTCGGTTACATCGGATAACCCAGATGTGAGAGCGAAAGCTAACCTCGTTGCGATCTGTGAGGCTAATCTGCTTCTCCGTCTTTCGTCTCCATCGCCATTGAACACGTGCTTGAGTAGCAAATCTTCATCAAATGTGAACATGAGATCTATGTCGGAGCTATAGTTGAGCTCAAAGCCACCTAACTTCCCGAGCGCTATCACGAGGAAGCCACATGTCTCTTGAGGTGAGCTTAATCCGATTTGCTCAATAGCTAAATCAAGAGCTACCCTCACAACTGCTTCAGCCAGATTGCTTAATTCGGCTACAACATTTTCGTAAGACATCATCCCAAGCACATCAGCAGCTATTATGCGTAATGTTTCCCTTTGTCTGAACCTTCGGAGGCTATCCCATTTTCGCTTTATCTCTCTGAAGGCTTTTGTTGCATCTCTTGCTTCGTTCATCAAAGCTTCAAAACCTTTCGGCTCACTAAGATTTCGCAGTGGCGAAAGTATGCTGAGGTATTCTGGATGGAGATAAAGCGTATCAGCAGCATAATTGCTTGTCCCAAGAATTTTCAGAACAGCGTGCAACATGCCCTTATCTTCGCTGAGCCATTTAAGCAGATGAGTTTTTCCTGCAACATCACATAGTCGCCTAAAGTTGACCAACGCCATCGCCATATCTGGTGCCTCTGAAATTGCTTCGGCGAATTCGTCAGCAATGGGAATTAGCATGATAGAGAGTTCCACATCTTCGGCGATGTGTGAGAAAGCTTTGAGGAACTCCTTATCCTTGCTTCGTCTCACTTTTGAGAGTAGGACATTTGCGATGGCGCTCGCGTCATAGTGTGGAGGGCTCACTTCGGCTTTCTCGCTCATCTTTTTGTCAGCCTCTTCATGAGTTCTGTCTCAAACCATCTTAGGGTTTCATCTGGTATCTTTCCACCGCCTCTTACAACAACATAAAACGAATCTTCAGCTATATCACGCCATGTGTTTATCTTAGCCATAAGAATGTCCAAGCCGAGTGAGGATATAGCGTTCGCTATGCGGAAAAGAAGCCCCCTTCTGTCATCGGCTTTGATGTGGATGACTGTGCACCTCTTTGATATAGCATTGCTTATTGAGAGGTGAAGGACATTGACTGGGAACTCCGTTTCAAAGCCGGCTTCCATGAGCACCTGCTCAACAGTTACTTCACCACATAACACTTTCTCAAGCGTCTCACTTATTTGTCTTGCCCTCGCTTCGCTAACCTGTCCATACCTTGTGCGTATATACAAAGTGTCAAGGACGATGTTCCTCTTACCAAAGCTTGCTGGCATGTTTGCAGTCAGCACATATGCCATGCGTATATCCACATCTTTTGCGTAGAGCACTCCACATATCTTGCTTAGCAAGCCCGGTGTCGGGTCATCGTATGTGCAAATTGAAAGCTCAGAAAAATCAACACCAGGTTCACTGCGTATCACTATGACTGGCTTTTGGGTCTCGGTCAACCTATCAACTATTTGCAAGCGCTCAGCGATTAATTCAAGTGGCATGTTTAACAAGTAGCTGGGTGGGAAAAGGGATGTAGCTATCTCAAGTTGCTTTTGAGTTAGACCGCTCTTCTTCAGCCGTCGTGAGAGATACGACCATTTTTCACTTATGTCGGTTGGCACGCTGGCTTCAGTTTGTTGCACCATGTAACGGTGCAGGTTGATGAAAAGCATGTCAAGCAGTTCTTTTTCAAGTTCTGTAAATGTCTGTTTGCTAACAGCTTGCGCATCGGCATACGAAAGCAGATAAAGCATTCTAAGCATGCCAACATCACGTATCTCATTTGCGAGCTTCGATAAGACGCTTTCATCTTGTATGTCATGCAAGCGTGCTGTCCTCAGAAGTAGCATATGGTTTTTGACGAGTGAGACAACCAAATTTTTACTCTCTGAATCAAGCCCTATAGCTTCGGCTACCTCTGAAGCGATTGAAGCTCCAGCTTCACAGTGCCTTTGCTCATCTTCCGAAATCACTTTCCCAAGGTCATGCAGTAGGGCAGCAAGGCGCAATATTCCTTTGTCACTTACTTCCTTCCAAACTTCACCCATAAGTGTTTCTGAGTCTTTGCTCTTCAACTCAAGCTCAATCAAGTTCAACAGTGTGCGAACACAGTGTGCGCCGACCGTAAGCTCGTGGGCTCTATTGCTCGGCACAAACCTCATCGCCCTCTCAAGCTCCGGAACGAAAGCCTGAAGCATACCAAGCTCTACCATTTCCTTGATCGTGTCCTGATGCAACGGCTGTTCAAGTATCCTCATCAACTCCTTGCCACACCCATTGGCTCTCAAAAGCACTTTACCAACTTTGGATGCTACATGCCTTATATTCCTCTTAAGCTCACGCGAGAACTCCAATCCATACCTTTGTGCATGCTGGAAGGCTACAAGCAAAAGCTTTGGCTTCCTCAGCAGAACATCTTCTCCTTTTACGTATAGTTGTTTGTGCTCCGCATAGAAGTGCTCATCAATCTCTACCTTCATCTCAAGTGCGCTCTCTTCAACATCTCTTACAAGTGAATTAACAGCTTCGGCATATCCGTAGAGGCGTTCAAAGAAAGCGTTGATTTTACTTCTCTCGTTGCCTTCAAATCCAAAGTCATTCGCTATTTGTGCTTGGTATTCACGGAGCAACACATCTTCTTTCCTACCACAGCGTGTGTGGAGCCAGTTGCGCACCCTCAGGTAGAAGTCAATCGCTTCTTCAAGCATCTCCGCCTCGCTTCTTTGAAGCGCCCCAACTTCGCAAAGCTTATTTGCTACTGGCGGATGCAGTTTGTTTATAACGGAAAGCAACCACAGGATTTGAAGCGCATCACGCAACATTCCTGTGCCCAGCTTTATGTTCGGTTCGGTTGAATAAATTACCGACTTGCGCGCCGATGAGCGTTCAGCGACCTTGTCACGCACGAACGCTATAACATCAATCGTTTCATAGAGTTGGTTGAGCAGTTCTTTGTAAAGTCTTTCGCTTCCAGAGATTAAGCACGCATCCAGCAGAGCTGTTTTTGTAATGCTGTCAAGGTTTGGTATATCCTCAAGAGGTCTATAAGCGTAGCCGAGGCGCAAATCTGTTGCATCGCTAATAGCTGATACGAGCAACCTGAAGGCGTATTTTATTAGTGCATCAACGAATGGGTTATCTTGCTCTGATGGTATGAAAGCGATATCAACATCTGAGAAAGGGCAGAGGTGTCTCCTGCCATAACTTCCTGTCGCAACTATTGCTATCTCGGTTTCCCCAGCCCTGTAGTGCTCGCCCGCAGCTTCAAGGGCTAAGTTGAATGAAACTTCGTAAATCCTTCTTATGATGTTGTCCAAGCCTGCCGAGAGCTCGTGGCATAACCATAATCCACTTACTTCCGATGGCTTTATCTTCAATGTGGCGTTTCTCCAATCGCTCGCTATCTTCTTAATCTCGGTTCTGAAGAACTCAAACTTGTCGTTCATATTGATGACCTCTCAAATTATGAGATCGCATCAACACCTCTGTCACCCGTGCGCACCCTAACGGCTTCTTCAACTGGTGTGACAAATATTTTACCATCGCCGATTTCGCCCGTGCGCGCTGCTCGTATAATGGCATCAATCACTTCCTCAACTTGGTCATCTCTAACAACTATCTCAAGTTTCACCTTTGATATGAGGTCTATGGTGTATTCAGCCCCTCTGTAGCGCTCAACTATTCCCCTTTGCTTCCCCGCGCCTCGCACCTCTGTGACTGTCATCCCAGTGACTCCTATTTCCTCAAGTGCTTCTTTTACTTCGTGAAGTTTGTGGGGGCGTATGATAGCGTGGATCATCTTCATCGCTCTTCACCTTCCAAAAAATTTATCTCGGCATTAAAACTCATGCAGTAATCTCTTCGTGCGCTATGCGAAGAACTTCACTCTTGCTTTCTTAAACTCGCGCACCGAAAGGAGCATCCTCCACTTGTAATCCCCAACGATACTTGCTGCTTCCTCAACAGCTTTTTGTAAGCTCTTTTCATCGACGCTGTGAAACATAGTGTAGACCGAAAACTGCCATTCTGGATATGCAGGGCGATGATAGCAATGGCTAACTTGCTTAACTGCAGCAAGAGCCTTCCCAACCTTCTCAACCTCTTCATTTGGGACAGACCACACAACGAGTGCGTTTGCGTTGTAACCGAGTCTTTTGTGGTTAACGAAAACAGCAACTCGCCTTAGCCTACCCTCACTAAGGAGAATCTTAGCACGCTCAATCAACCACTCTCCGTTTTTCCCGTGCGCTTTTGCAAGCTCATCAAACGGAGCGCTTGTAAGCGGTAACTCCTCTTGCAGTATGCGTATGCATGTTATGTCATCCTCAGCGAGGTCGCGCTTTGGCATTGGTGGCTCATCACTCTTTTCAAAAATGTTTCCAAAGCGTAGTGAAGCATCCAACGCTACACCTATCTTAAATGTGCGTAGGGTTGGAAGAAACAACCATTTATGCACATTACACTCAAGAGCGAGCTTTACAACTTCAGCCTCCATGTCTATCTCAGATGGGAGGGTGATTGTGAACCAAAGATTGAACTCGGCATCACGTTCATAGTTGTGGCTGACAAACGGCAATGAGCTTATAACACTTGCGACATCGGTCAGGTGCTTACTTTCAACTGAGAAAGCTACAAGCGCGCTTCTATACCCGAGCCTTGATGCATCAAAAGATGCACTCACACTTCGCACGATCCCGATACGCTTTAAGCGCTTGAGTCTTTCTAAAACCTCTTCCTCGCTCATCTGAAGCTCTTCTCCAAGCACATCAAACGGTTTTCTTTCAACAGGTAATCCTAACTGAGCCCTGTTCAGCAAAGCTATATCATGGGCATCAAGCATTTCCTTGAGACAGCCAAAATTGCCATCGTTTCGCTCCACTGCAACACCTCCAACAGCGGTTATTTCGCATCACCTGAAACTACAGCAAACTATGACTTAACTTTTATGTGGTAGCTTGAACGCTCGGTAGGCAAACGCCAATAGCACATTATAGCGTTGGCGGTTGTCACAAAATTGTAGTGTTGACTGTTTTCAACAACATGTGCAACGGCTGAGCTATGCAAACAGAAGTATGTTTGTTGCCTCTAATTCAATTGAAGAGGCAACATAGCTTAAGGCATAATTGATGATGAGTTGTTTGTCCTACAAGCTTTCACACGAGGAGGTGTTGATTAACATGCAAGGTGGTAATGAGGCGCTCACAAGGCGTGATTTCATCCGAGTAGGTGCAGCAGTTGCTGCAGGCGTAGCTGCATCCGGATGGAAGAAAAGTAGAAACTACGCTCTTGCTGGACCTGCGAGAGTTATTGGGGCTAACGACAGGATCAATGTTGGTGTAATTGGTTGCGGTGGGATGGGCACACATCACTTGAGGAAGCTTGTTGAAGCTTCAAAAAGCGGTTCGGAGAACATAGAAGTTATAGCCGTATGCGATATCTACGAAAAGAGGCTCAACAACGCCGTCAAGATATCTGGCGCAAAGCCGTTTAAGGATTACCGTAAGTTGCTTGAATGGAACGATGTTGATGTTGTTTGGATAGCAACACCAGAACATTGGCATGCGCGCATGGCAATAGATGCGATGGAAGCTGGAAAGGATATCTACCTTGAGAAACCTTTCACAAGATACTTTGAAGAAGCCAAGCAGGTGTATGAGACAGCACTTAGGACGAAGAGGGTTGTGCAAGTTGGTTCGCAAGGTTGCTCAGAGAAGGTATGGCATAAGGCTGCAGAGTTGGTCAAGCAAGGTAAGCTTGGGAAGATTGTTTGGGCGCAAGCCAGCTATTGCAGGAACTCAAAAGAAGGCGAATGGAACTATCCGATAGACTCAGATGCAAAACCGGGCGTCAACCTTGATTGGGATGCCTTCCTTGGACCAGCTCCAAAGCGCCCTTGGGATCCAGAGAGGTTTTTCAGGTGGCGCAAGTTCTGGGACTACTCTGGAGGGATAGGCACAGACCTCTTCCCGCATGTGCTTAACACTTTGCTTTTAGCAATTGGTGCTGAATTCCCAACAAGGGTGGTAGCAAGCGGTGGAATTTATGTGCACAAGGATAGAGAAGTTCCAGATACTTACCACATGATCGTTGAGTATCCGGGCAATTACAATGTGGTAATCGTTTCATCAATGGCAAACGAGGTTGGCGTCCCGACACTCATAAGAGGGCATGAAGCGACAATGGAGATAAGTGGCAATAGAATTGTTATCCGCCCAACACGCCCATACGCTGAGGAAAGAGAAGTTGAAGAAGTTTCGGTTGAACCCATTCCAGATAGCGTTGCTGCACACCACAAAAACTTCTTTGAATGTGTGCGCACCAGAGGGAAGCCAAATTGCGATGTTGAACTTGCATACAAAGTGATGGTCGCAGTTGGGCTTGCAGAGCTTTCCTACAGGCAGGATAAGGTAATGAAGTTTGACCCGCAGACACAGCAAGCGAGCTCGTAATTACATCGCAAAGATAACCGAAGACAAACAAAGACAAGCGAAGACAAGTTCTCACGAGACGGTTGAAAGGTGCGTAGTAATGGGTATAGTTACAGCAAGCCGTGTAGCTATGGCGTGTAAGTTTGAGATCGTTGCCCTTAGTGATGACGAAGCATATCTTAGCGCAACTCTTGAAAGAGCATTGGATGAAGTTGAGCAATTAGAATTGCAACTTAGCCCGTTCATCTTCGACAGTCACCTGAGCGACATAAACCGTCATGCATACCACTACCCGGTTAAGGTTGAACCTCAATTATTTTGGTTGCTTAAACGAGCAGTTAGGATAGGCGTTGAAACGGGTGGCGCATTTGATATCACCGTTGGAGCACTTACGCTCTCCGAAAAGCAAGGAAGAGCCTGTAATAACACCTCAACAGTGTTACATGGGTCAAGGGCTGAGGGTGAACAGAATGCATTGGTTGGCTTGAAATGGTTACAATTGGACGACGATACGATGACGGTAAAGTTCCTGAGAGAGGGCATCGCAATTGATTTATGCGGCATCGCAAAAGGATATGCTGTTGATGTTGTAGCAAGTAGGTTGCAGGAAGCTGGTGTTGATTGTTTCTTCGTGCACGGTGGGAAAAGTTCAATGTATGCTTTTAACAAGCTACCGAATGCAGATGTGTGGCGTATCGGTGTAACTAACCCAATAAAGCCGTCGGAGCGCTTAGCTGTTATTGAGCTATGTAGTGGTGTAGGTGTTGGGGTTTCTGAATGGTGCATCAACTCAGCAAAGGGCAAGATGATTCATATCGTTGATCCGCGCTCTCCAAATCGTAACGGGAGTCTCGGAAACGCTGAAGGTAGCAAAGTGCTCCGAGCATACGCTATTTGCAAGAGCGCAACTGATGCCGATGCACTCTCAACAGCCTTTCTTTTGCTTGGTGTGAATGGTGTTAAAAGGCATTGTGAGCTCCATAAGGGCAGAGGGGCAGTCTTGCTTGTTCGTGAAGGTAACGAAGTTAAAGTGCTTTCGTTTGGTCTCAAAGGGCTTGCTAAGATATATCATTTACTGCCGCAGACCAAAGACGATATTCCAGACATGGCAGGAGGTGATACCTCGTTATGACAAGACGAGAGTTTGTGATGAGCAGTGTGACAGCGTTTACGCTTTCCTCACTGTATGCTGAAGCTCAAGAAGAAGCGAAGAGCAAGGAAAAGGGAGAGCGCATAAAATGCGGTGTTATTGGGACAGGCATGCACGGGAGAGCGCTGCTAAAGGAATTGATGCGTATGGATGATGTTGAAGTTATAGCGCTATGCGACATATACCAACCAAACTTGGAACGCGCTACAAGGGCGCTTGGGAAGGCTGTGAACACATATTCAGATCATAGGCAAATGCTTGAGCGGGAAAAAGACATGCAAGCTGTCATTGTTGCCACGCCGACTGCCACACATGTGGCTATCTCAATTGATGCATTGCAAGCAGGTAAACATGTCTACTGCGAAGCACCGCTCTCAAACGAAATTGAGGAATGCAAGCAGATGGCGAAAGTTGCGATAGCGAGCCAGAATATCTTCCAAGTTGGGCATCAAAGGCGCACCAACCCACTTTACAAGCATGCTTTAAAGTTCATCAAGGGTGGAGCAATAGGTCAACCAGTGCAAGCAAGAGCTCACTATCACCGTAAAGACTCACTTCGTCGCCCTGTTTCCGATGCGAAATACGAACGCTTGCTTAACTGGCGCCTTTATAGGGACACATCTGGTGGATTGGTGGCTGAATATGGTTCACACCAGCTTGATGTCATAAACTGGTTTTTGAACACCTTGCCAGTGGCAGTAGTTGGGGATGGTGGGATTGATGTCTGGAAGGATGGCAGGGAAGTGCATGATAATATCCATCTTTTGTTTGAGTATCCTAACGGTGTGAGGGTAACATATACTGCAACGCTTGGCTGTAGTTATGAGCAAAATTATGAGCTTATTCTTGGGACTATGGGCGCTATGTGGTTCTCAAAGGAACGCCTTGGGCTCTGGTTTAAAGAGCCTGATGCACCTGAATTTGGTTGGGAAATTTATGCAAGAAAGGAACATCTTGGCGATGCACTTGGGATTGTGCTTGACCCTGAGGCGTCAAAGTATGCAGCACAGCTTGAAAAAGGATTTAAACCAGCTGAAAAACCGGAAGCGGAGACAAAAAATCCTTTTTACATCTCCCTGAGCGAGTTCTTCAAATGTATCCGTGAGGGGAAGAAACCAGCATGTGGTGTAAAAGAGGCGTTGACAGCGGCAGTTACAGCTATAGGAGCAAGGATGGCACTTGAAAAGGGCGAGAGGATTAGATACAAGCGTGAGTGGTTTGAAGTGTAAAAAGCATATTTGCTATTGCTTGGGGGTGGATGAAACTTGTGCTTTATCACCCTCTTTCTCTTTGGCATTGGTGGTGGTTTTGTATACACTTTGCCACCGTTAACCCCTGCTCAGCACATAAGCTTCCTCAAACGGATGGAAGTTCGGTGGGAACAGATTCGCCGAAGGCATGAATTGCTGAGTAGCCCTGGAATTTTTTCATTTGTTTTGAATTGTGCTGAAGCTAATCTCTGGTTAGACAGGGCTGACGAAGCACTTGCCGTCGCTGAGGAAATGCAAGACCGTGACCCGAATAGCCCGTCATTTGGCAACTTCCGTTGGTATTACGGAGCCAAGAAGGTGGAGGACTTTAACGCTGTTGAATTTGCCATGGAAGATGCCACATTGGTTTGGATGAGGCATAGCGAAAGGTTGCCAAATAGCTTGAAGGAAAGATTGCTTAGGTTGATGCAATTTGGTGCCGAAGGTGTCAAACGACACAGGGTAAGACCAGGCTACACGAACATTTACCTGAAGAAGACATGGAATTGCTTAGCACTCGGCATCTGTCTTGGGGATGAAGGTTTGATCAACTTGGGCAAGGGAATGCTTGACAATTGGCTACTCTTCACATGGGAAAACGGCATCTCTGAATATTTAAGTCCAACATACTATGGAGTTGATTTGGACGCATTATTGTTAATTGCGCAACTTTTCCCTCAAATAGATGTGCGCAAAAAAGCGGAAGGGGCACTAAATCTTTTCTGGACTGACATTGCAGCAAACTGGTTTGAACCTTGCAAGCGCCTCGGGGGCGCTCACAGCCGTGACTACGATTATATCCGTGGGCGTGGTTACCTTGACGAACACCTTCGTTTCGCAGGGTGGCTTGATGCGCCAAGCGAATGGATAGCGCCGGCTAAACTGCTAATATGCGGATGGAAGCCTTCGGAAAACTTGCGCAACTTACCCCTCTGGAACCGCCCAAGGTTTGTCCACCAACGCTGGGGAAAAGATGTAAACGCACATTGGGCATCGCACTATAACGGGAAGAAAATCAGCCTCGGCGTAGCAGGTGCCTGTTACGGTCCAGAGGATAAGGTGTTAACTTTCCAGTTTGCGAACGGTGTAAACGCACCAATGGGCTACTTTGTTATGGACGCAAGAGATGATCCATACGGCAAGAAGCGAGAAATAACACCAGGGGGACACCCAAAATCTTGGCATCCAGAACCGTTTATAGCAAGCGTTCACAGAGAAAGAGAGGCTATCTTGCTTGCAGCACTTGATCCGACAGAACAACGCTTCAAATTACGCATCCCTAATCCTGTATCCTTGCGCTCTCATTTTGTGATCCCAAGGGATGGCGTTGAAATTTGGGTTGGCGAGAAGACGCGTATGCCAGCTGACAGCATTACTGAACTTAGGATACCTCTAAATACGCCTGTTATTGCTCGCTACAAAGACACAGCCGTTGGGATACGCATAATTTACGCTACAGACTTGGGCGGCAATACGCCTCCAATAACCCTTGTAAACGACAAGAACGAGTATGGCGTTATAAGGCTCACGGTAACGCATTCCCCTGATGTGCCAACACGCGGCACAGCATGCACTGTTGCATGGCTTCGTGTTGCAGAGGACTTAGATGAGGAAGCATTCGCTCAGTTTGCAAAAGCATTTGCAAATGCCACTGCGACTGTGCACACAAGTGGTGGTGAAATTGAAGTAAAAGCGATGGGAGAGAAAGGCTTGCTCCACATGAAAGCGAACATACATACCAAGGAACGCCTATCGCGCACCAACGGTTTGGAAGAGCATCGCAAGTGCCTGCTTTGCATCAACGGGCGGGATGTAGGTAGGGAATTGCTGAGCAAGATTGAGCCGATTGCAACGCTATCCAGATTGCTTCACGATCCGGGCATCGCTGTAGAAGTAAACGAAGTTTTTGAAGCCGAAGCATCTCCGCTTATCATCTCGCCGTTTGAAATTGGGGAGGACAAAGGAGCCTCAGGTGGTAAATTCGTTTGGGTCCCGGGTGAAGAAGGTGGCAGGGGAGGTGCTCCTGAGGCACGAATGTTCATCTCTGTGCGGATACCGAGGTCGGGAAAATACTTCATCAAAGCGCGTGTGCGAACACCAACGCCAGAAGATGACTCATTCTTCGTTCGCATCTTACACGGTGAGGATGTGTTGTTGGAACAAACGGAGTGGCATACTGGAGTGCACAAGCAATGGGAATGGGTAACATTGTGCGATAAGGATGCAAAGCCA